>Ga0208243_1000113_pt1 | contig 71280 bp, 69 predicted proteins | sample Subbio2Aug_QV12A_FD_184826 | JGI IMG/M metagenome (GOLD analysis project Ga0208243, IMG submission 184826) | Serpentinite rock and fluid subsurface biosphere microbial communities from McLaughlin Reserve, California, USA - CR12Aug_QV12A (SPAdes) | ecosystem: Environmental > Terrestrial > Deep... | reverse complement strand
GGCTGCTTCCTTCCGGACCTGACCCGGTTGGCGAGTGGCTCGTCCACCACCAACCTCCCGGCCCCCATATCGGCAATCGCGCCGGCAAATGCAAGGGAGGAATTGGCAAACGGACGCTGCGTCGCCGAGCCCGCGCCGCAGCGACCGGAACAATCCCCGGCATCGCGGATTTCACCCGGGACGGAAGGAACCAAGCCATGGCGGGTACCCGCACCACCAATGCCGCAACGGGTCTGACGATCGGCCTGGCCGTCGGTGCGGTGCTCGGCGCCTCCGTCCTCGAGAACCTCGTCCTCGGCATCGTGCTGGGCGTCTCGATCGGGGCCGGCATCGGCAGCAGCCTGCCGACCGGCCGATGAGCGGCGGCCGGATGACGTCCTTCCTCATCAGGACCGCTACAGGCGTGATCGTCGGGATCGGCTTGGGCGCCGTGCTTGGCAAGGTGCTGTTCGGCGACCCTGCCCTGGGAGTGGGCCTCGGCGTCACCGCCGGTGCGGCGATCGGACTCGTCTTCGCGATGGTCCTGCGTTGACCGCGGGATGCGCGGCGGCCGCCTTCGAAGGCCTTCAGTTCATCAGGTCGCGCCCCCGGTCGGCCAGGGTGGTCTCCATGAGATGCGTCAGCCACTTCGATGTCGGCACGTCCCGCGGCCGGGCGCCGAACTCGTGGACCGCCCGCTCGAGGGTCTTCTCGACCAGACGGTCGGCGGCAAGAGCGTCGCCCAGCATCAGCCTGGCTGAGAGCCGCAGCTTGGGGAGGACCACGCCCATGTCCTGGCGGGAGACGGAATACGGATCCCCGGTCCGCGCCGCACCGCCCAGTTCCGTCGCCAGAACCTCGACGACTCGGGTCCAGCTGACCGGCTTCGGCAGGCTGCCCACGAAACGGAACCGCTCGGGCAGGGAGCCGGCTTCCATTCCGCTGAAGAACACGAAGGGCACACCGCGCAGGAAGAGTTCGTCGGCGATGGGGAAGACCGTCCCGTCCTTGAGGTTGATGTCGAGAATCGCCGCATCGGCATGGTCGAGATGGATGCGTGCGGCCGCGACGCCCGATGCCGGACCGAGCACCGTCGAGCCCACCCCCGCAAAAAACTGCGAGAGATCCTCGGCCAGCAAGAATTCGTCCTCGACGATGAGGATCCGCATGCCGGCAAGGGTGGAAAGCCTGTCATCCATGAGTAGTGAATGGGGTGATGCGCCGGAAGTTCCGGTCCGTCGCGCAGCAAGAACCGATCACGCCGGGCAACGGTACGCATCTTTTCGTGTCGCGATGCGCGCGCGTCGGTCAGGCTTAATTTTTGGTAACAACTTGAATGCATGATGGGACCATGTTTGTGTTCGTCGGGGCACCCGACAGAGGTTCGGCCGCGCGGGGCGGCTCGACCAGTGAGAGTGAACAGTCGCGTTGAACGGTAGCCATAACCCCCGGGGCCACGCAGTGCGGGTGGCGATGCTGATTGCGGCGCTGTCGATGACGGGCGCCGCTCCGGCTCACGCCTTCGAACTGTTCGGCATCAAGCTGTTCGGTCGCGACAAGGAGCCGGAGGCTGCCGACGTGATCGGCGAGCCCCAGCCCTACACGCTCGACTTCCAGGTGACGGGCGACGATATCGAGGACAAGCTCAAGGGGGCTTCCAGCCTGTGGTCGGATCGCGACGAGCCGGCCTCGGGTGCCGCCGGCCTGATCGCCAAGGCGCGGCAGGACTATCGGCGGCTGCTTGCCGCGCTTTATTCCGAAGGTCGCTACGGCGGTTCGATCAGCATCCTCATCGACGGCCGGCAGGCCGCCGACCTGCCGCCAGACACCGAGCTTCCCGACCCTGCACGGGTGGAAGTGATCGTCGTTCCAGGGCCGGTGTTCCTGTTCGGCAAGGCGCTGATCACCAACCAGGCGCCACCTGCAGCCGATCGGCGCGACCAGGTCGAGCAGCCGGCGGACCGGGGCTTTGCTCCTGGCGAGGTGGCGCGCTCGGGAACGATTCTCGCCGCCGAACGGCTGGCCGTCGAGGCATGGCGCCAGCAGGGCCATGCGAAGGCTGCCATCGCCGAGCGGCGTGTTGAGGCCCTCCACACGGCCGATGTCGTTGACGCGACGCTCACGGTGGAACCCGGCCGTCGTGCGGTCTACGGCTTCACGAAGGCGGAAGGGACCGAGCGGATGGATCCGGGCTTCGTCGCCTGGATGGCAGGGCTGACGCCCGGCCAGGAATTCGACCCGGACGACATCGAGCGGGCCCGCAAGCGTCTGGCGCGTCTCGACGTGTTCCGTTCCCTGCGGATCGTCGAGGCCGACGAGATCGGCCCGGACGGCCTGCTTCCGATCACGGTCGTGGTTCAGGAGCGCGCGCTGCGGCGGATCGGCGTCGGCGGCACCTATTCCACGGTAGACGGCCTCGGCCTCGAGGCCTACTGGCTGCACCGCAACCTCTTCGGTCGCGCCGAACGGCTGCGCATCGAAGGCAAGGTCGGCGGCATCAACGGCGTCGACCCGGACGAGTTCACCTACCGCCTGGGCGCCACCTTCACGCGGCCCGGGGTTTTCACGCCCGACACCGATTTCGTGGCGTCGCTGTTCGGCGACCGCGAGGTGCTGGAGCCTTATACGCGCACCGGCGTGACCGGACAGGCCGGCTTCACCCGCATCTTCACCGACAGGATTTCCGGCCGCATCTTCGCCAATGCGCGGCATGCCGAATTCGAGGACGACGTCTTCGGCAAGCGTACCTTCTCGAGCATCGGCGTGCTGGGCGGACTCGTCTATGACAGCCGCGACAACGCCGCCAATGCCACCGAAGGATATTACGCCGAAGTGACGGCCGAACCCTTCTTCGAGTTCCAGTATGGCAATCCGGCCGCCGCGTTCACGGCGGAAGGCCGCGCCTATTACGGCTTCGGCGAGGAAAACAGGATCGTGGCGGCCGGACGCATAAAGCTCGGAAGCCTCGTCGGCTCCCCTATCGCGGAGACAGCGCCGGACAAACTGTTCTTCGCCGGCGGCGGCGGGTCGGTGCGGGGCTATGCCTATCGCAACATCGGCGTGCCGGTCGGCAACGACGTCATCGGCGGCCGGTCGCTGGTGGAGGGGTCGGCGGAACTGCGCGTCGCCGTGACCGAAACGATCGGCCTGGTCGGCTTCGTCGACGCCGGCTATGTCGGCAGCGATTCCATCCCGGCCTTCGACGAGCCGTTCCGCATCGGCGTCGGCGCGGGACTGCGCTATCTCACCGGCCTCGGCCCGATCAGGCTCGATGTCGGGTTCCCCCTCGACCCGGGGCCGGGCGATCCGACCGCGGCCTTCTACGTCGGAATAGGACAGGCATTTTGATCCGCTTCGTCGCAGCCCTCCTTTCGCTGTTGCTGGCGTTCCCGGTTCTGGCGCAGGACACGCCGGAGGAGGAGCGCGGCTTCTTCATCGACTTCGTCGAGAACCAGCTTTCCTCGGCCAATCGCCAGATCAGGATCGACGGCATCCAGGGCATCCTGTCGTCGGAGGCGACGATCGCCTCGATCACCATCGCCGACCGCGAAGGCGTCTGGCTGCGGATATCCAATGCCGGGATCGACTGGAACAGGTCGGCATTGCTGCGCGGCCGGCTGGACATCGAGACGCTGCGCGCCGACTCGATCGAGGTGCTGCGTCAGCCGGTGCCGGAAGAGGGTCTGCCGTCGCCCGAAGCGACGCCCTTCCAGCTGCCCGACCTGCCGCTCGCCATCAGCCTTCGCAACCTCGAGATCGCGCGGCTGAGCTTCGGCCAGGACGTGTTCGGGCTTGCGTCTGAACTCAGGGCGACCGGCAATATCGAACTCGCCGACGGGTCGCTGCAGACCGCCTTCGAAATGCAGCGGCTCGATGGACCGGGCGGCAGCCTGTCGCTCACGGCGAGCTACGCCAACGAGAGCGAGGTGCTGGACGTGCGGCTGGGGCTGAGCGAGCCGGCCAACGGCATCGTGGCGAACCTCCTCAACATCGAGGGGCGCCCGCCGGTGCAGCTCGCCCTCTCCGGCTCCGGCCCGATCGGCGACCTGGCGCTGGAACTGGCGCTCGACGCCGACGGCGCACGCGTGCTGACCGGAACCACGCGGCTCGACCGCACCGACCTTGGCCTCGCTTTTTCCGCCGATCTTCGCGGCCCGATCTCGCGCCTGGTGGCGCCGGCGTTCCGCGACTTCTTCGGGCAGGAGACGGCTCTGACGGTCAACGGAACCGTAAGGGATGCCGGCGGAGTGGCCGTCGACCGTCTGACGATCGACAGTGCCGCCGTCGACCTGGAAGCGGCCGCCGAGACGGGCGCCGACGGTTTCCTCCGGACCCTCCAACTCGATGCGCGCGTGGGGACGGGCGACGGCCAGCCGGTCGTACTGCCGGTACCTGGCGGCAGCACGACGCTGCGCAGCGCGGTCGTCGGCCTCTCCTTCGGGGAGACGGCCGACGGCGGCTGGTCGGGGACGATCTCGGTGGACGAGCTGAACAGTCAGCAGTTCGCGATCGACGCCGTGACGCTCGACCTCGGCGGCCTCGTCTCGAACCTGGACGATCCGGCGAACCGGCAGATCACCTTCGACGTGGCCGGTCAGGCGAACGGGATCGAGGCCGCGCGCGAGGACATCGCCGAGGCGCTGGGCAACCGGATCGCTCTGGCAATCAACGGCGCCTGGCGCGCCGGGCAGCCGCTGCGCATCGAGCGGGCCGCGGTCGACGGGCGGGCTCTCTCGCTCACCGCCACGGGAACCTTCCTGGAGGGGGCCTTCAACGGCGATCTCGGCATCGAGGCCTCCAGCATCGCCCCCTTCTCCGGCCTCGCCGGCCGCCAACTCGGCGGCGGCGCCCGGCTGACGGCACGCGGCGAGGTACGTCCGGCGTCGGGCGCCTTCGACCTGACGCTCGACGGACAGGCGACCGAACTCAGGATCGACGACACGACCGCCGACAATCTGCTGTCGGGAACCACCACCATTTCGGGCCGCATCGCCCGTGGCGAAGCGGGCCTCGTCGCCGACGCATTCCGGCTCGAAAATCCGCAGGCGACCCTTGCCGCCGACGGCCGGATCGCCACCGGCAGCGCGGATTTCCGCTTCGATCTTTCGGTCGAGGAACTGTCCGACATTCATGACGATCTCGGCGGCCGCCTGACCGCGACCGGCACCGCCCAAGGCGCCGAAGGCGTCATCGCGCTCGATTTCGAAGCGCGCGTTCCCTCGGGTTCCCTGACGGATCGGTCGCTTCGGGACGCCGCCATCGTCTTCGACGGCACGCTCACCGAAGGCGCACTCGCAGGCAACGTCGCCGGCGATGCCTTCCTCGACGGCACGCGCGTCAGCCTGCGATCACAGGTCGCCTCGGCGAACGGCGAGCGGCGCCTGGGCGACCTGCGTTTCGAGACGGCCGGCGCGACGCTGACCGGCAACATCACGCAGACGGAAGCGGGGCTGTTCTCGGGCGCGCTCGAACTGGACGCTCCGAACGTCTCGACCGCGGCAGCGCTGGCGCTCGCCGAGGCGAGCGGCGCCATCCGGGCAAGCATCGATCTGACGATCGCAGACGGGCGCCAGGCCGCGACAGTCGACGCCCGGGTCGACGGCCTCGTCTACGAGGATACGCGCGTCGGCACCGCGGTGGTGCAGGCAGAACTTGCGGACCTGTTCGGAGTACCGGCGGTGCAGGGACGCGTCGAGGCGAGCGACGTGACTGCCGCCGGCATCGACGTCGCCACAGTGACTGCCAACGCGCGGCGGGACGGCGATTCCACCGGCTTTTCCGCGCAGGCGCGGCTCGACAACGGCGCCACCATCGAAACGACGGGAGCGCTCGCGCCGGAGGGCCAGGGTTTCCGGCTGACGCTCGAGCAGGCGAACCTCGCCTGGCGGGACCTAACCGCACGGCTGTCGCAGACGGCATCGCTGCGCGTGGAAGGCCAGGACCTGACCATCGACTCCTTCGCCATGAACGTCGGAGGCGGCACCATCAGCGCCACGGGTACGGTCGCCGATCGCATAGACATCTCGGCGCGCCTGGAACAGGTGCCGCTGTCGATCGCGAATGCAATCCGGCCGGACCTCGGCCTCGCCGGTACGATCGACGGGTCCGCCGTCATTGGTGGCTCGCGCGCCGCACCGAACGTGCGTTTCGACGTCGCCGGCCGGGGGCTGACCGCCGCGGCGCTGCGCGAGGCCGGGCTGACGACGCTTTCGGTCGACGCGCGGGGAACGACCAGTGGCAACCGCCTCGACGTCGACGCCTCGGTGTCCGGCCCCGAAGGTTTCCGCGCCCGGGCAAGCGGCGGCGTGCCTCTCGGCGACGGGTCGCTTGCCCTCGACGTGGCCTTGCAGAGCTTCCCGCTGGCGACGCTGAACCCGATGCTGCCCGGCCAGTCACTGTCCGGCATCGTCACGGGAACCGCGACGGTGACCGGACCTCTCGCCGATCCCGCCGCGCGCTTCGAACTGTCCGGCAGCAACCTCGCTTCGACGCAGTTGGTGGATCTGGGTGTGGCGCCGCTGGCGCTCACCGCCTCCGGCAGCTACGGCGACGGCGCTATCGCGTTGTCATCGGCTGCGGCCAGCGGCCCGCGCGGCCTCTCGGTGACGGCGAACGGCACCATTCCGCTGTCGGGCCCCGGCCTGGCGGTCGCGGCCAACGGACAGGTACCGCTCGAACTGGCCAACCGCTTCCTGATCGACCGCGGGACCCAGGTGAGCGGGACGCTGGTGCTCGACATCCGCGTTGCCGGCAGCTTGTCCGATCCGGTCATCACCGGCGCAATCTCGACGGCCGGGGCATCCGCCGTCGACCCGGAGGCCAACGTGCGGCTGAACGACATAGCGCTGTCGGCCAGTCTCGACGCGCAGGCGGTGACCATCACGCAGCTGAGCGCGTCGGTCGCCGGCGGCGGACGTTTGGTGGCCAACGGCACGATCTCGCTATCGGATGGCTTCCCCGCCGACCTGACCCTCCAGTTGCTGGATGCCCGCTACACCGATGGAGAGCTCGTGGTCGCGACGGTGGACGCATCGCTGTCCGTCTTCGGGGCGCTGGCACGCGATCCGCTGATCTCGGGCCAGGTCTCCGTCGAGCGCGCGGAAATCTCGATCGCGGGCGACATCGGCGGCGGGCCGGCCTCCATCGACGTCATCCACGTCAATCCCCCGCCAGCCGTCCGCGCGACGCTGGAACGCGCCCGGGCCGACGACGGCACGCCGATGCCGTCGGCACGGCCGAGCGTCGCACGGCTGGACGTGACGGTGAGCGCGCCGAACCAGGTCTTCGTCCGCGGAAGGGGCCTCGATGCCGAACTCGGCGGGCAGGTGCGGCTGACCGGACCCGTCACCGACATCCAGCCGGTGGGCGGCTTCGAGCTGATCCGCGGCCGGCTGTCGATCCTCGGGCAGCGCATCACCTTCGACGAGGGCAGCGTGACGCTGGTCGGGGATCTCGATCCGTTCATCGATTTCGTCGCGCGCAGCGAGAGCGACGACATCACCGTGTTCGTGACGGTGCGCGGCCGGGTGTCGGACCCGCAGGTCTCGTTCTCGTCGCAGCCGGAACTGCCGCAGGACGAGGTGCTGGCGCGGCTGATCTTCAACCGCTCCATCTCCGAACTGTCCGCCCTCCAGATCGCCCAGCTCGCGGCGGCGGCGGCGGAACTCGCCGGAGGGTCGAACACGTCGCTGGTCGGCAGCCTGCGCGACGCGACGGGTCTCGACGATCTCGACATCATCACCGACAGCGAGGGAAACACCGCCGTGCGGGCAGGGCGATACATCCGCGACAACGTCTATCTGGGCGTCGAGGCCGGGGCGGCCGGAACGACTCGCGGAACGATCAACCTCGACATCACCGAGGATCTCAAGGCGCGTGGTTCGGTGGGGTCGGACGGGGATTCGAGCCTCGGGCTGTTCTACGAGCGCGACTACTAGAGACGACGGGCCAGGGTTTCCGCGGTAGCGCCGGAACCGGGCGCCCGCGCCCGCATTCTCCCGCGATCAGGAGGCCCTCATGATCGACGACAACAATCCCAAGGTCGCGGACGATTCGAACACCCGCAAGGATCCGGACGACTGGATCAGCGGGGACGAACCGATGACCGGTGCGCAGCGTTCCTATCTGAAGACACTTTCGGAGCAGGCGCATGATCCCGACAGCTACGGCGAGACCCTCACCAAGGCCGAGGCATCGCGGCGCATCGACGCGCTGAAGGAAAGACTGGGGCTGTGAGATGAGCGACGACCTGCCTGCGCGCATGCTGGAGCGCGCGATGGCCGTCGCCGCCAGGGCACATGCCGGCCAGACCGACAAGACCGGCCGCCCCATGATCGACCACTGCCGACGGGTGGCGGCCGGCGTCAAAGACATGGAAGCAAAGACGGTGGCCTACCTCCACGACATCGTCGAGAAGAATACTGCCTGGACACCCGACCGGCTTCGGACCGAGGGGTTCTCCGACCGGGTCGTACAGGCCGTGGATGCGATGACGCGACGGAGCGGCGAGGACGACATGGGTCTTGCACGCCGGGCGGCGAGCAATCCGCTTGCGCGCGAGGTCAAGCGCGCAGACCTCCAGGACAATATCGGTCAGGCCCGCGAGACGGGGAAGGACGCTTCCCGCCATGTCGGCGCGCTGGACATGCTGGTCCGGGAGGGCTTCCTCGACGCGCAGTAACGGCGGCCACGATGCACATGAGGGCTGCCACGACTTTCCGGACGCCGCAGGAGCGCGACAAGAGGAGACCGGCGGCGCTGGGCGGGGTGACGAGAGGGAGGCGCCGCCGGTCTCTGGCGCCCTGGGAGGAGCGAGCGCCCGTCCTAAACCCGTCAGGCGCGAAAAGGTTCGAAGCCGGGAATAACATTTGTGAATCGGCCGGTCACAGAGCGGGTGCGCAACGAAGTCCGCCGGATGATCTCGCCCGGCCGCGCGCTCTCGCACTGTGAAGCACGGGATCCCCTCGCCCGTTCCAGCCGTGCCGATGTCGGCTTTCGATCGCCGCCGGGCACGGGAAGGACTTCCTGCTACTGGCGGATGACGCCGCAGGCGATCCTGTCGCCGGAATCGCCGGACGGCTGGTTGGTGTAATCGTCGGCGCCGGAATGGACGACGACGGCAGACCCGTCGTCGTCCATCAGCGGGTTCTCGCCGTCCCCCAGGGACAGCCGGTCGGTGAAGAACTCGACCTTGACGACGCCGTTCTGGGCGACGTTGATGTTCGGGAAGTCGCCCGGGTGCGGGCCGTCCGCGCTCTCGACGCCGTGACTGGCGTCGCCGGCATAGTGGCCGCCGGCCGATGCGAAGGCATCGCCGATCGAACAGTCGCCGGTTTCGTGGACATGGAAGCCGAGCGTGCCAGGGGGCAGATCGGTCAGTTCGACAATCACGCGCAGCATACCTGACCGGGTCTCCTCGAAAGTCACCGTGCCGACCTCCCGTTCCTCAAGGTCGATCATGTTGGCGGAGGCCGCGACGGCCTGCGCCCGAGCGGCCGGGACGGCGCACCCGCCGGCCAGAAGGAGGGCAAGAAGTGTCTTCGTCATCGTCGTGTCCTTTGCTGGTCGAGAAACCTTGCAACGTGTCGAGGCTGCGATTGTTCACCCGCCGCCTTCGGAACCTTTCCCGGCGGGGTCCGATTTAGGGGGAAGCACCATCCGCCACGGAAGGAAACCTTCATGGTCAGAGACCGCACGCCAAGGCCGGGAACCATCCACGGCATCCGCGGCACAGAGCCCATACCCATGCCGGGACCGACGCCGCCGCCGGGCCCGCTTCCGCCCGACCCGGTGCCGCAACCCGGGCCGTCGCCGGTCCCGACGCGGCGCGCGACCGGCCGGGGTTGACGATGGGCATCGAATTCGACCGGCCCGTGCGCCTGTCGGGGCCGAACGGGTCCGCGAGCGTCGAGACGGCGCAGGAGGCCTTCGAGGTGCTGTCCGGCACGGACTGGCCGGTGCGGGGCGTCGAGCACGAGCAGGCGATCGACGCCGCGCTGAAGGTCATCGACGGGCACCGGTCGGCGGTGGACGCGCACGATGCCCTTGTCCGGGCGGCGCGCGAGGCAGGTATCCTCGCGGAGCCCTGAGCACAGCCGTGCCGGCCGCCGGTTTCGCCGAGCTCCTGCCAGCGCAGAACAGCCAGAGTGCCGTCTGAAGCCGCTACAAGAAGAGGAGAGAACATTCATGTACCGCATTCAGGTCCTTCTGGCGGGCGGGGTTGCCCTCGCCTTCCTGTCCGCCCCGGTTGCCGACGCACAACCGTTGCAGAACCAGCAACCGCAGGCCGCCACGCCCGACATTCAGGGGGGCGAGCAGCCCTGCGAGATCGCCCCCGGCGAAGACAGATCGGCAACGCTCCCCGACGACGGCTCGCGGGAACCTGCCAGTGAGACGGACGGGTCGCTCTCTGCCACTCTCGATCGCTGCGGCGGCGTGCTCCAGCCGCCGCCCGTGGGCGACCCGGGCATGGTGGAGCCGGCTCCGGACGAAGGCGAGACGCCGGTCATCCCTCCGTCGGCAATACCGGAGGACGAATGAGCCGACCGTCCGAGGACGCGGTCATGAGCCGGCTCAGGATCGTCACCTACAATGTCCATCGGTGCCTCGGCGTCGACGGCAGGCTCTCGCCCGGGCGGATAGCCGCGGTGATCGCGGAGACCGGTGCGGATATCGTCGCGCTCCAGGAACTCGACGTCCGCCGCGCGCGCAGCGGCGGGATCGACCAGGCGGAAGCCATCGCCCGCGAACTCGGCATGGACAACGTGCATTTCCATCCCGCATTGAAGGTGATGGAAGAGGAGTACGGCGACGCCATCATCACCGGCCTGCCTTCGGCGGTGGTCAAGGCCGGTCCGCTGCCGGGGCTCGAACGCCGGCCGCGGATCGAGCCGCGCGGCGCGATCTGGGCGCGAGTCGAAATCGACGGCGGACCGGTCGACATCATCAACACCCATTTCGGTCTCCGCCGCTGGGAGAGGCGCGCCCAGGCGCGCTGTCTCCTGGGGCCGGAATGGCTGGGGCAGGCCGATCCGGCGATACCGTTGGTACTGGCCGGCGACTTCAACTCGTTTCCGCACGGGACCGTCTGCGGGCTGATCCGCCGGCACCTGCGCGACGCACACCGGATCGGGAGTCCGAAGCGCCGGCGGCCTCGCCGCACCTACCCCTCCGGCTTCCCGGTCTTCCGTATCGACCACATCTTCGTCAGCCGGCAATTCTCCGTGGAATCGGCGGACACCCATCGCAGCGTGCTCAGCCGCGCAGCGTCCGATCATCTGCCGCTCGTCGCCGATCTCGTCATCGACCGCCTGCGCGACGTCCGACCTGTCCATGCGGACGGCGTTTTGGCGACCGGTCCGGATCGCCAGGGTCGCTGACGCGTTGTCGTGCTTTCAGCGAAGGCACGAACTTGACCGATACCTCTGCGCCGACCTTTTCGGAGACATCCACGAACACGCGTCCTGATGGCCAGCGGGGTCGCAAGAGGCCCTTCGGCCTCTCGTGGTCGGCCTGGATCACGCTCGGTGCGGCGGTGCTCGCCGGCTACCTGCTGTACCGGACGCTCTCGGGCTACAGCTATGCGGAAATCGCCGCTTCGGTGTCGAGCATCCCGGTCGTGCGTCTCGCCGGTGCGATCGGCTTCATGGCTGCCAGCTACATGACGCTGACGCTGTTCGATCATCTCGGCCTGCGCTACGCCGGGCACCGGCTGCCGTGGCGAAAGGCCGCGCTCGCCTCCTTCACAGCCCTGTCTCTCGGTCACTCGATCGGCTTCGCCGGCGTCTCCAGCGGCGCCATCCGCTACCGCTTCTACGCACGGTGGGGGCTCAGCATGGAGGATGTCGCCAAGGTCGTGCTGTTTTCCGGAGTGACGGTTTCGCTCGGCCTGATGACGCTGGGCGGGATCGCGCTGCTCCTGCGGCCGGGTGGCGCGGCGGAACTGACCGGGACCGACCCCGGGCTCGCTGTTGCCGCAGGCGCCGGCCTGCTGCTGCTGGTCGGCGGCTACGTCCTGGCGTCGGCACTGGTGACGGCGCCGGTCAGAATCCGCACGTGGGAATTCCGCCTGCCAGACCTCACGCTCGCACTGGCGCAGGTGGGCGTCGGCGCCCTCAACTTCGCGCTGGTGGCCGCATGCCTGCATCAGGCCGTGGCCGGTTTCGCCGAAGTGGGTTACGTCACCGTGGCCACCGCCTACGTCACGGCCAACACCGCTGCGCTTCTGGCGCATGTTCCCGGCGGGCTGGGCGTGATCGAGGCGACGGTCCTGCACATGATCCCGGGGGAAGGCCTGATCGGCGCGGTCCTGATCTTCCGCTTCGTCTACTTCCTGCTGCCTCTGCCCGTCGGCGCGGCCAGTCTGGTCGCGTGCGAGTTCCTCGTTCGTCGGCGGTGAGCCGCGAGCGCGCCGGGCCGCAAGCGTATCCGGCCGGCGTCCCTCGCGTCCGGTCTCAGCGACCGAGCTTGCGCCTGCGCCAGAAGCGGTCCCACAGCCGCAGGACGCGGTAGGGGCGGGAAGGGTCGAGCAGGCGGGTTCCCGGGACGGGGTGGGACGGCCCCTGGTCGGACATCGCCTCGAAGGGCAGCAGCCGCTGCCTTCCGCCGCCCAGCCCCTCGATGGCCGCGACGAGCGAGCCGCGGCGCTCGATCTCGATGGCCAAGCGTTCCGGCGTGACCCCGATGTGCTCGGCGATCAGCCTGTCGCGGAGCTTCGACACCGCGCGCGCCTGGGCGCCGTTCCTCGCCTCCACCGCCACATCGCACTCGGTGTCGAGGCCGATGGAGCGGTTGTTGAGGTTGGACGACCCGATCCGCAGGAAGCGGTCGTCCACCACGATCACCTTCGAATGGACGAAGACCTGACTCGTCCGTCCGTCCTCCGTGACGGCTGGATAGAGTATGCGAAGCCGGCCGTAGCGGTCGGCCTTGCGCAGGCGGCGGATCAGCCGGTCCCGGTTGGTGCCCATGACCCATTTCTCGATGATGCCGTGGCACTCGTGCGCCATGACCACCACGATCTCGGGTCCGTCGAGGGCACGCAGCCGGCGCTCGATGACGTCGCCGAGCAGCGATGACGTCATGTACTGCGCCTCGATGTAGATCGTGTCGCGGGCGCTTTCGATGGCATCGATCGTCAGGTCGGCCGCCTCGCGAACCGGCTCGGTGTCCAGGTATTCCGGCAGGGTGCGGGCGACGGCTACATCGACATCGACGAAGTCCGGGGACAGTCCCTCCGGCCAGTAGTCGTGGCTGCAGTCGCAGTCGAGCGGCGCGCCGCCGCCGGTGGCATTGCGCCAGCGGTCCTTCGCGACCTCCGCGAGAACGCATGCGGCGTCGCCGTCTACCAGCATCTGCACGTCGTGCACCGCCGGATAGGTCTTGCCGTCCGGATCCACCCTGAGCGGGTCGTGCGCCCGGTGCGGCTTGCGGTCCCACCGTCCGACCGTCAGGTCCATGCCGCCCGAAAAGGCGAGGCAGTCGTCGATCGTGACGATCTTCTGGTGGTGGGCCGCATAAACCGGATGATAGGTGTCGAGCTTGACCTTCAGGCGCGGATGGTCCTGCCAGTCGGCCCCGAACAGCATCTCTCTGGTCGAGCCCGGGGTGTGGACGATCGACTCGCTCCAGACGAGGATGTTCACTTGCAGTTCGGGTTGCGCCTCGATCTGTGCGCGCAGGAGCGGGCCGAGGCGCGGCGAAACCGTTTCGTCGAGATCGGGCCGCAGCCGGATGCGGCCGTCGAAGTCCCAGCCGAGTATGACGATCGAGCGGGTCGCCCGGCGGATCGCCTGCTCGAGCGCGGCGAAGTACTCCGCCCCGTCCACCAGCATGGCCGCGCGCGGCGCGCGCGCCACCTTCCAGCAGTTCCGGCCGGGGCGCACGATCGGACCGCCGCGCGGTCGGGTATTCGTGCGGTCCGGCGCCAACGCCTCCGCGACCGCCACTCCACCGGGAGCGACGCGGAATGTGGCCGGGCTGGCTGGGGGCATGCCGAAACCTCCTGAAAACATGGCCGGAAAACGCCGCCGGGGCACGCCGGTTCCGAGGCGCCGACGAGGATCGCAGAACCTTTCGGGCCCCCGCTCGTTTTACGAAGTCGCGTTGCGGGCGGGCGCCCCGGACGCCGGAGCAAAGAGGACACGACCATGCCAGCGAAATCCAAGGCGCAGCAGAAGGCGGCGGGCGCGGCGCTTTCCGCCAAGCGCGGCGACACCAAGAAGAGCGACCTGAAGGGCGCCTCCAGGAGCATGGAGAAGTCCATGTCCGAGAAGGAGCTTTCGGAGATGGCGTCGACCAAACGCAAGGGCAAACCCGAGCACAAGTCCGACAGTTGAGCCGCAGGGACTGACCAGACGACCAGAACAGCGAGGACATTCAATGGATACGAGACGGGTGGAACCCTTCCGGGGGAAGGTGAACGTGATGTTCCGCGACGCGATGGTGGCCTCGACCGACGCCGCGCTCAAGGTGAGCGAACCGGGCCGGCGCGACCTCTATTTCATCCCGTACAGGCACATCTATTTCGAGTTCCTGCAGGAGCAGCCAGGCAGCGAGGACACGAGTCACCAGATGCGGTACTGGCGGGTCAGCGCCGTCGGCGAGGCGGCGGACAAGGCGTTGCTGGCCTACGACGCGCCCCCGGTCGAACTGGGCGACCTGCGCGGCCACGCGGCGTTCGACCCGGAGATCGTGACCGTGGAGGCGATGGAGACGCCCGACCACGAACACAAGGTCCACTGGCCGGGCTGACGGTCCCGAAGAAGCGGGGCCTGACGGAGCGACCGGACGGCACGCGGTCTCCCCAGCCGACTCCGGCAGGTTGCTACTTCTGGTGATGGGTGCGCAGCCAGCGCAGAACGACCGACTCGTCGTCATCCAGGCCCAGAAGCGGCTTGCGGTTGCGGCGGCGGATCTGGCGCAGCTCTTCGCCCAGTACGCCCCGGTCCCAGCTTTCGACGACGAGCGGGTGGATGTAGCAGCGGCGACAGACGGCCCGGGTGTTGCGCAGGCGCCCCGCCACCTCGTCGACCACCTCGTTGGTGACACGAGCCCTTTCCCGCTGCGTCTGCGGCAGCTCGCGCTCGGCGAACCGGACGGCCGCGCCGGTGGTGGCGGCCCAGGTGCGGAAGTGCTTCGAGGTGAACTGCGGCCCGGCAGTCTCGCGAAGGTAGGCGTTGACGTCGTGCGAGTGCACCGGACGGCGCTCGCCGTCCGCGTCCAGATACTGGAAGAGGTGTTGCCCGGGCAATTCCTCGATGGTCCCGACGATGCGCGCGATGCGGCGGTCCGACAGCTTGAGCTTCCATTCCTGCCCGGACTTGCCGATGAAGGAGAACCGGATCTGCTGGCCCTCGATGCTGACGTGCCGGTGGCGCAGCGTGGTGAGACCGAAGCTCTCGTTCTGGCGCGTGTAGACGTCGTTGCCGATCCGGATCAGCGTGCGATCGAGGAGCCAGACGACCGAGGCCAGAACGCGCTCGCGCGGGACGCCCGGGCGGCGCAGGTCGTGGTCGATGCGGTCCCGAATCTTCGGCAGCACCGAGGCGAAAGCCACCAGCGAGGAAAACTTGGCCTCGTCGCGGCAGGCGGTCCATCCCGGGTGGTAGCGGTACTGCTTGCGCCCCTTCTGGTCACGACCGGTCGCCTGGATGTGGCCCTCGGGATCCGGCGATATCCAGACGTCGGTCCAGGCAGGGGGAATCGCCAGTGCCCGGATTCGGGCACGGGTCTCGGGGTCGTCCAGGCGTCCACCGCCGGGTTCGAAATAGGCGAAGCCCTTGCCGGCACGTCGCCGACGGATGCCTGGCCCGGTGTCGGTGACATAGGCGAGTTCGGCACGTGCAGCCGCCATCTCGAACGCCGCCGCCGCCGGCATGGATCCCGCTCCGATGCCGCGCAGCTCAGTAACCTCCGACGACCGGCAGGATTTCGCCGGTGATGTAGCTGGAGCATTGAGCAGATGCCAGGAAGACGTAGGCGGGGGCGATCTCCTCCGGTTGCGCCGGCCGCTTCATGCGCGTGCCTGCCCCGAACTGCTCGATCTCCTCCGGAGGACGCTCCGACGGGTTGAGCGGCGTCCAGACGGGGCCGGGCGCGACCGCGTTGACGCGGATGCTCCTGGAGGCGAGGTTCGCCGACAGAGCCCGGGTGAAGGCGTGGATGCCGCCCTTGCTCATGGAGTAGTCGATCAGGTCGCCCGCGCCCTCGATGCCCGTCACGGAGCCGGTGTTGACGATCGCCGACCCCGGCTTCATGTGCGCCACCGCGGCCTTCGCCATGTGGAAGTAGCCATAAAGATTGGTCTGCAGCGTCGCGTCGAAATGCTCCTCCGTCAGATCCGCGAGGCTCGCCGCGTGATACTGAAACGCGGCATTGTTCACGAGCACGTCGAGGCGGCCGAGGTCCTGCACGACGCGGTCGACCGCCTGCTGGCAGAAGGCGGCTTCGGTGACGTCGCCCGCGATCAGCAGGCAACGGCGACCTTCGTCCTGCACGGCGAGCCGGGTCTGCTCTGCATCCTCGTCCTCGTTCAGGTAGACGATCGCGACGTCGGCACCTTCGCGCGCGAACAGCACGGCGACCGACCGGCCGATGCCGGAATCGCCCCCGGTCACGAGCGCCACCTTCCCTTCGAGCTTGCCAGAGCCCCTGTAGAAGGGAGCGTCGTACATCGGCGCCGGATCGAGCGCCGCCTCGTCACCCGGCTTGGGCTGATGCTGGCGGGGGAACGGCGGAACGGGATAGGCACGCGCGCCCGCCTGCATGGCTCCGGCGGACGGTTCCCCGGCCCGCTCCCGGTCGGCCCGGTCGACCTCGTCCTGGATCGAACGCTGCCTGGCCACTTCCCCGGCCACGTCGCTGCGGAACTGCTGCCTGCCCATGAGGTTTCTCTCCGTGTCCGGGCGGAGCGGGAGACCCGCCCGTGCCCGCTCGTCTTTCGTGACATCTTCAATCCGCGTCGCGGCAGCTTGTTCCCCCGTCGCGGGGCGGATGCTACCGGACGAGGCGGAACGCAGCGGCAGGCGGTGCGCCGACGGGACGCGAGGGAGTATCCGGCAATGACGGCAGCGGACGAACTGGCACGCTTCCTCGACCGCCAGGCACCGACTGTCGCAGCCGATCTGATCGGTGCCCTGCTGACCCACGAGGGTGTCGGCGGCATCATCGTCGAAACCGAGGCCTATTCCCGGGACGACCCCGCTTCACACAGCTACCCGGGACCGACAGCCCGCAACGCGGCGATGTTCGGACCCGCGGGCCATGCCTACGTCTATCGTTCCTATGGCATCCACTGGTGCTTCAACCTCGTGTGCGAGCCCGGCTCGGCGGTGCTGGTGCGCGCGCTGGAGCCCACATCGGGCCTTGCCGCCATGGCACAGCGGCGCGGACTCCCGGACGTACGGGCGCTGTGTTCGGGACCGGGCAAGCTCTGCCAGGCCCTGGCCATCAGCGCGGCGCAGAACGGACTGCCGCTCGGTCACGGCGCGCTGCGGCTGGCGATCCCCCGGGAACGGCCAAGGATTGCGATCGGGCCACGCATCGGAATCAGCAAGGCGGCCGATGTTCCCTGGCGGTTCGGCCTCGCAGGCTCACGTTTCCTGTCGCGGCCGTTCCCGCGCGAAACCGAGGGGCGGTAGCACGACGGCGTGCAGACTCGGGCTCAGCCGGGGTCGGTAACGCCGGTCTCGGGCCGGTCGCCGCCGTCCTCATCCTCCTCGTGCCAGTCACCTTCCGGATCCTGGTACTCGATGTGCTCGTCGGTCCCCGCCAGACGGTGATTGGCAGCGGCCTGCTCGGCCGCCGCGTGCGCCTCCTCGCGGGTCGCGAAGGTCTCGGAAAAGACGTCTCCGACCCTGTAGGCCCAGGCTTCGTCATGCGGCACGACTTCGTAGATCAGGCGGGACATGGCTGCGTTCCTCGAATGCGGATAGTCGCGCAACACCACGGGCGCCGGAAGGTTCCTGCGGCCATCGAGGGCGTCGCGGAACATCGGCCGGCGACCGGCGTTCTGCCCCGCGAAAGGGGAACGCGCCGTGGCACCGAGAGCCGTCTGGAAAGGCCACCTGCAGGTCGCCGAGCTGAGCTGCGGGATCGCGCTTCATGCGGCCGCATCCACCTCCGAGCGGGTCTCCTTCAACATCCTCAACCGCAAGACCGGCAACCGCGTCCAGCGCCAGTACATCGACGAGGAGACCGGCAAGCCGGTCGAACGCGACGACATCGTCAAGGGCTACGACCTCGGCTCCGGACAGTACGTCATCCTCGAACCGGACGACATCGCCGCAGCGGTGCCGCAGGGCGACAAGACGCTGCGGATCGAGGCGTTCCTGACCTGCCCGGACATCGAGACGGTCTATTTCGACAAGCCCTACTTCGTCACGCCGTCCGACGCCGTGTCCGCGAGCGCGTTTGCGGTGATCCGTGAAGGGATGCGCGCGAAGAACGTCGCGGCGATCGCCCGAACTGTGCTGTTCCGCCGGGTCCGGACGGTGCTTCTCAGAGCGCAGGGGCCGGGACTGATCGCCAACACGCTCAATTTCGACTACGAGGTGCGGTCGGCGCGGGAGGCCTTCGCGGGCGTTCCGGACATCGCGATCAAGGGGGAGATGATCGACCTCGCCAAGTACATCATCGAAACGAAGAAGGGCGAGTTCCATCCCTCCGACTATGACGACCGCTATGACGCCGCGCTGGCGGAACTGGTGAAGGCGAAGATGGAAGGCCGCGCGATCAAGCCCGCCAAACCGAGGCCGGAAGCCAAGGTGGTCGACCTGATGGAGGCGTTGCGGCGCAGCGCGGAGGCGACCGGCAAGCGATCCGGCGCTGGAAAGAGGCAGCCAAGAAGGGCGACCGCCGGGGTGGCAAAGCGCAGGAAGGCGAGCTGACATGGCGCTCGACACCTACCGAAAGAAGCGCGACTTCAGGAAGACGGCAGAGCCGAAGGGCTCCGCCAGACCCAGGGCCGGGGGGCGCTCCTTCGTCATCCAGAAGCACGCCGCGCGACGGCTGCACTACGACTTCCGTCTCGAAGTCGACGGGGTCCTGCGCAGCTGGGCGGTGACGCGCGGTCCGAGCCTCCTTCCCGGCGAGAAGCGGCTCGCCGTGCATGTCGAGGATCATCCGCTCGAGTATGGCGACTTCGAAGGAACCATCCCGAAGGGCGAGTATGGCGGCGGCACCGTCATCGTCTGGGATCGGGGCACCTGGACCCCGATCGGCGACGCCGAGAAGGGCTACAGGAAGGGCCATCTCGACTTCGAGCTGACGGGCGAGAAGCTCGGCGGCCGCTGGCACCTGGTGCGGATGGCGGGCAAGGCGCGCGAGAAACGGGAGAACTGGCTGCTGATCAAGGGAGACGACGGTTTCTCCCGCAGCGCCGGCGAGCCGGACATCCTGGAGGAACGGCCGGAGTCGGTGAAGACCGGACGCGTCATCGCCGACGTGGAGGGCGAGGCACCCGGATGGTCGTCCAGGACCGGCAGGATCGAGAAGCCGCCGGAGGAAGAGGCGAAGCCCCCGGCGTCGAGCCCGAAGCCGCAGACGCGCAGCGCCCGCCGGACGGCTGTGGCCCCCAGGCCGAAGACCACGCCCGCCGACGGGAAGACCGATCCGTCCGGCGGGGCCGCCGCAGAATCGCCTTCTCGCGCCGTGGGCCCTGTCAGGGGCAGCCGCAAGGCCCCCATGCCCGGCTTCATCGAACCGCAGCTGGCGACGCTCCGCGCGGAGGCGCCTGCCGGGGAGCGGTGGATCCACGAGATCAAGTTCGACGGCTACCGGTTGCAGGCGCATATCGCGAAGGGCGCGGCAAGACTGCTCACACGCAGCGGGCTCGACTGGACCGACCGCTTCGGCGCGGCGGTCGCCGACGCGCTCGGCGCCCTGCCCGGGGAAGAGGCGATCGTCGACGGCGAACTGGTTGTCGAGGGCGGCAGCGGGGCGTCGGACTTCTCCGCCCTGCAGGCCGATCTGTCCGAGGGACGCTCCGACCGCTTCGTCTTCTATGCCTTCGACCTGATGCATCTCGACGGACACGATCTGACCGGCGCGGCGCTGATGGACCGGAAGGCCGCACTGGCACGCCTGCTGACCGGAGCACCGACCGTCCTCCGTTTCAGCGAGCACTTCGACGAGGACGGCGAGATGATCCTGCGTCACGCCTGCCGTCTCAGCCTCGAGGGCGTCGTGTCCAAGCTGCGCGACGGCAAGTACCGGCCGGGTCGCGGGCGGGACTGGATCAAGTCGAAATGCTCGGAGCGGCAGGAGTTCGTGGTGGCTGGCTACGTCCCGTCGACCACGTCGGACAAGGCGATCGGATCGCTGGTGCTCGGCCACCACGAGAACGGCAAGCTCGTCCATGCCGGGCGCGTCGGCACCGGCTTTTCGCGCAGGGCCGCAGAGGACCTCTTTGCGAAGCTGGAGCCGCTGGCCCGGGACAGCAACCCGTTTTCGGCTCCGCTATCGGCCGAGGCGCGCCGAAACGTCCGATTCGTCGAGCCTCGTCTGGTGGCCGAAGTCGAGTTCCGTGCCTGGACCGGCGACGGAGTGCTGCGGCATGCCTCGTTCCGCGGCCTGCGCGAGGACAAGCCCCCGGAGGCGGTCATCCGGGAAGATGGCGGCGCAAAGGCGGACGGTGGCGCACTGCCGCGCTGGACGGTCAAGCTCACGCACCCCGACCGGATCTACTGGAAGGACGCCGGCGTGACGAAGCAGGGGCTGGCGGAGTATTACAGCGAGGCGTGGCGGTTCATGGCGCCGCACGTGGTGAACCGTCCACTGGCACTTCTTCGCTGCCCGGGCGGCGTCGGCGGCCAGTGCTTCTTCCAGAAGCATGCCTGGAAGGGGATGAACGCGAAGATCCTCACGCTGAACGATCCGCAGGATGCGTCCGGCGAGCCGATCGTGGGCATCGACGGCTTCGATGGCCTGATCGGTCTCGTGCAGGGCGGGGTGCTGGAAATCCATCCCTGGCAGGCTTCTCTCGACGACCTGGAGAAGCCTGACCAGATCGTCATGGATCTCGACCCCGGCGAGGGCGTCACCTGGCGCCAGATGATGGAGGCGGCGCGGGAGGTTCGGGAGCGGATGGAGGCGGAGGGCCTCGCCTGTTTTCTCAAGACCTCCGGCGGCAAGGGCCTGCACGTGGTCAGCCCGGTCGAGCCGAAGGCCGGCTGGGACGAGGTCAAGGGCTTTGCCAAACGCGTCGCCGATGAAATGTCCGCGGACAGTCCCGAACGCTTCGTGGCGACGGTATCGAAGGCGAAACGGAAGGGAAGGATCCTGGTCGACTATCTGCGCAACGGCCGCGGCGCCACCGCCGTCGCACCCTATTCGACGCGGGCGCGCGATGGCGCGGCGGTGTCGATGCCGATCGCATGGGACGAACTCGGACCGGATATCGGCCCCGCCTCGTTCACCGTGATGAACGCGGCAGCGCGGCTGGCTAATCTCGCGGCCGATCCCTGGGCGGACTTCCGCAAGGCGCAGGCGCCGATCGCGCCGAACGCCAAGCCGGCGAGGAAAGTTTCGCGACGAAGCAACCAAAGTTCCTGAGGGCCGGCGGACCGACCCGCCCACCGGGCCGGAGCAGACCTTTCCGCAACCGCCTTCGCATCGGTCACTTCTTCTTCGTGCCCTTCTTCTCCTGCTCGACGCTGCGCCTCAGCGCATCCATGATCGAGACGACGTTGTCCGGCGTGTCGGGCGGCGGTACCGGCGCCGCCCTGGTCTTCGCGGGCTTCCGCTTCCTGCGCTTGGCCTCGATGATCTCGAGCAGCTTGCCCTGGACGGGATCCTCGACCATTCCGGGATCCCAGTCCTTCTTCCGCTCGTCGATCAGCTTCTTGACCAGCCGCATCAGCGGGGCCTCGGGCTTCTCGCCCGCGCCGCTCCCGAAGTCGGCCTCCCGAACCTCGTCGCCGAAACGCAGGGTCCAGGCGAGGATCCCCTTGCCGCAGGCTTCCAGCATCACCGCGCGCTCTCGCCGGAAGAGGACCACGCGGGAAATGCCCACCATGTCCGTCGTGCGCATAGCGTCGCGGATCACGGCAAAAGCCTCCTCCCCGACCTTGTCGTCGGGAACGAAAAAATAGGGCTTGTCGTGCCAGATCCAGCCGATGGAATCGCGCGGCACGAACGTCTCGATGTCGATGGTGTGCGTGCTCTCGAGCGCGATCGAATCGAGTTCCTCGTCTTCGACGACGACGTACTCGTCGTCGCCCTTGGGAAAGCCGTGCACCTGATCCTCATCGCGGACCACCTTGCCCGTCTCCGAATCGACGTAGCTGTTGCGCACCCGATTGCCGGTCTTGCGATTGATGGAATGGAAACGGACCTTCTCGCTCTCGCTGGTGGCGGGCATCATGGCCACGGGACAGGTAACCAGCGACAGCTTCAGATAGCCTTTCCAGAAGCTGCGCGGCGCCATGTGCCATCCCCGTCCGGTATCCCGATCCGAAGGAACGTCGCGGCGGCAAGAGCGTTCCGGCAGATGCCGCCGGACCCCAGGCCGGGAGGCCCGCCGGCCCGGACGGCGCCGCGCCAGACGGAGGAGTTCGCCCTAGCAGGAGGCAGGCTTCCCATCCGGCCGACGGTGAGAGGACGGACGCAACGACATGTGGGAATGGCTGAAGGACAACAATGGCGCCGTCAGTGCGCTCGCCAGCATCCTGACGCTGATCGTCTGGACGCTCTATTTCCAGCTGCTCTACAACAATTACCGGCGGCTCCGCCGCCCGCGGATCCTGATCAATCGCGGAGCAGGCGAAACGGCCGAAGCAAGATGTATCGTCGCCAACATGAGCGCGGAAGCGATCTACATCGAGGCCGTGCTGATATCGTTCGGCGGCGATAACGAGGACGACGCACCCGCCGTGTGCTCGCTGGGCGAACTCAACACCACGACGTCACAGGACGGCGACGACCCCCGCCGCGCATGGCTGCAAGGCCCGCTGCAGAGCGGCGAACTGATCGACATCGGCTCCTACCAAAGCCTGATGGACCGGGCTGCCGGCGGCACCGACGGCGCCGGAGAGGACGAGGCGGGCCGCGCGCAGGCTGCCAAGCTCACGGTGACGGTGGTGGCCTCCTATCTGTCCGAGGACGGCGTGGTCGCCGCTGAACGGGTGTTCGATCTCGACCGGGGCACCCGGCCGACCCGCCTGAAGCCCCGCACCACCACCGCCCGCCAGATCCGTTCGGCGAGCGCCCGCCGCTCGATCGAACGCGTGATGATCCGGCGCGACATCAGGCCGTACCGAGCCGAGCCGCAGCCCCGCCGCAACTCGCGCTGACGGCGAGCAGGCGGGCGGAACTTTCCCGCCGGAGACGCATTGAGGGACGGGGCACGGGGGAGCACCGATACATGTATCTGTCGAGTCATGCAGCGTTCCGCGCATGGCTCCCGAGGGTGGAGCGCAATGTCACCGGACAACGAGATCGTCAGTCTGATCCCCGCCCTGCGCGCCTTTGCCCGGACCTTCTATCGAGATCCCAGCGACGCCGACGACCTCGTGCAGGAAACGCTGACCAAGGCGCTGGCAAAGATCCACCAGTTCGCCGAAGGCACGAGCATGAAGTCGTGGCTGTTCACGATCATGCGCAACACCTTCTACACCCGCATCAGGCTTGCCAACCGGGAGGCGCCGGGTGCGGCCGACGACGCTGCGGCCCGGCCGGCGATCGACGCCACGCAGGAATGGTCTGCGAGACGGCACGAGATCGCGACGGCACTCTCGCGCCTCTCGGACCAGCAGCGCGAGGTGCTGGTGCTGATCGGGGTGCTCGGCATGAGCTACGACGAAGCGGCCGACATCTGCGGCTGCGCGATGGGCACCATCAAGAGCAGGCTCAATCGCGCGCGCCTGCGCCTGCTTGAGGAACTGGGCGAAGCCTCCGGCCGCTCGACCGTCGAGCGTGCCCAGGTCCATCCGGTCGCATCGATGTTCTCATCGGGCAAAATGGGCTGAGCAGGCGGCTTGCGGACGGGGGAAGGCGGCACCCGCGGCAGCCCCCTCCCCGGGCATCAGCGTGCGATGATCAGGTGAAAGCTCTCGCGCAACCCGGCGATCTCCCGCGACACCACGAGGCCGAGACCGCGTTCGTCGAACAGCGCGAACCATTCGTCCCATTCGACGATCTCGGGCCGGCCGAGATCGGTCGGCCGGTCGGCCCCCTGATCCTGGTCCTCGTAGGATTGCTGATCGAAGACAATCATCAGCACCGGGTCATTGTTGCCGATCGACGGCGCGGCCGGGCGGATGGCCGGAGATCCCATGCGCGCTGCCGCCCATTCCCGGATTTCCTGGTGATCGGTCAGAACCCTCGTCTCGGCCATCGTCGTCTCCTTGCATTCTACGGCCGCGCCTGGCGCGGGCCTCAGACCTTCTTCTTCCTGGGCGCCGCGGCCTTCGGCCCGGATGAAGGCGCCTTCTTCCGGACCGGGACATCGGCAACGACGCCGACCGCCGGTTCGGACGCTTTCGACGTCGGCCGGCGCCGTGGTGCCTGCCCGGGTGCAGCGTCCGCTTCCTCGGCAGCGAGTTCGCGTTCCGCACGCGCCCAGTGATCCGCTTCCATGCCGTCCGGCCGCCCCTCGGCTTCCCAGATCCGATAGGCGCGCTGGCGCACCTGTTCGTCACGATTGGTATTCATCGGTGCAGGTCCCTTTCTCTCGTCCGGTCCCACGACGCTCGGCACGAAACTGCCGGCGGCAGGGAATGTTCGCGTCTGGCCTTTCGAGAACTCAGACTACCATTGGACGGTGTCAGGTTCCATCGCCGGCGAAGCCGACCGCGACGGAGACCGGGGGCATCTCGACGGCGCCGTCCAGCACGGCGACCGCATCCGCGGGAGCGGCGTGGAGAAGGGGAACGTCGAGCGGCGGCGCGCGACGCGGCGCCGCAGAGAGGTTGGCGCGCATCTGCAGCCGTGCTCCGCCGAGCGTCCAGTCGACCGCCACGACGCCCTCGCCTGCCGCGCGGATGCTGCCGCTGTTGCCGGCGGCCGACGCGAGCGCCGGAACGATCGTCTCGCGGCGGATGTCGAGCAGACGGCGGACATGGTCGAACCGGAGCCGGCCCTTGCCGAGGCCCGGCTTCGACCAGTCGAGCCTGGAGGCAGCGAAGGTCGCCGGGTCGTTCGGATCGGGAATGCGGCGTGTCCCCTCTCCATCGCGGAAGGCGGCGAATCTCGAGAATTCACGCCGGCGCCCCTCGGTCACGGCTTTCGCCAGGTCTCCGCGAAAGTCCGTGAAGAACAGGAACGGCCGGTCCTCAGCGAACTCCTCCCCCATGAAGAGCAGGGGAACATGCGGCGAGAGCAGCAGGATCGTGGTCAGCACGCGCAGCATGTCGGGAGAGGCGAGACCGTTCAGCCGCTCGCCGAAGGCACGGTTGCCGACCTGATCGTGGTTCTGCAGGAAGTCGATGAAGGCGGTCGGCGGAAGATGCGCGCTCGGCTCGCCGCGGGGCCGGCCCCATTGCGGCGAGACCTCGCCCTGGTAGGCAAATCCTTCCGCAAGGACTCGAGCCAGCTTTCCCGCCGGATCGTCCTTGAAGTCGGCGAAGTACCCGTCCGTTTCTCCCGTTGCGATGACGTGGGCAATGCTGTGAAAATCATCGTTCCATTCCGCAGTGTAGCGCGTTACGGCGCCACCCTCGCCACGTTCGTGCAGGAACGTCACGTTGCGGTTGTCCTCGGTGGTCAGGTGCACGTGCCGCGCCGGGAACCGCGCCCGCACCCGCTGCCCGATCTCCTCCAGCAGGTCGTCGGCCACATGGTCGACGGCGTCGAGCCGCAGGCCGTCGAGCCTGTACTCCTCGAGCCAGCAGAGCGCGTTCTCGACGAAGAACCGCCGGACCGCATCGGACTCCCAGGCAATTGCCGCACCCCAGGGGGTATGGTGCTCCGGGTGGAAGAAATCCGGAGCATAGAGCGAGATATAGTTCCCGTCCGGTCCGAAGTGGTTGTAGACCACGTCGAGCAGCACCATCATGCCCCGCGCGTGGGCAGCATCCACGAAGGCCCTGAGCCCTCCCGGACCTCCGTAGGCGCGGTGCGGCGCATAGGGGAGGACACCGTCGTAGCCCCAGCCGCGGTTGCCCGAGAACTGGGCGACCGGCATGATCTCGATGGCGGTGACGCCGAGCGTCGCGAGGTGGTCGAGCTTGCCGATTGCCGCCGCGAAGGTGCCCTCGTCCGTGAACGTGCCGATGTGCAGTTCGTAGATGACGGCCTCCTCCCAGGGGCGGCCGGACCAGTCCGCGACGGCCCATTCATGAGCGGCGGGATCCACGACCAGCGATGGCCCGTGCACGTCTCCTGCCTGCGCGCGCGATGCCGGATCGGGAACCGCGAGGCCGTCGGGCAGAACGAACGCATACTCCATGCCCGGTGCGGCGTCTTCGGCGACGAGCTCGAACCAGCCGTCGGCTGCGCGCGCCATCGGCCGTTCGGCTCCCGCCAGCCGCAGCGAGAGCGTCTCCACACCGGGCGCCCAGAGACGGAACCGCACCTTGCCGTCGGCGAGCACCTGCGCGCCCCATGACGAGAGCGACGGGCCGCCATGCCCGATGCCGGCGGTCACGCCCTCGTCTCCAGTAGGATCAAGGCGCGGCTGCGTGCCGCTACGGAACCTTCGACAGCTTCGCCGGCAATGCTTGGATCGGCCGTGTCGAGAAGCCGGCGCCAGCCGGAGGAGAAGCCTTCCGGCAAGACGAAATCGATGTCCTCGTAGTGGGCGTTGAAGACGATCAGCAGCTTCTGGGCATCGGTGAACAGGAGCATGGCGAAGGCGCGCGTGTGCGGCTGGAGCCAGTCCTCGTCGCTCATCTGCTGGCCGTCGGCGCGCAGCCAGCGGACGCCGCTGGCGCCGTTCGGCCGCGGCTCGCCGTGCAGGAAGAAGCGCTGGCGCAGGAGAGGCTGAGCGAGCCGGAGCGCCACGAGCCTGCGCATGAAGTCGAAGAAGGCCTGGTCGCGTTCGTCGATCCCCTCGCCCCAGCGCAGCCAGTTCATCTCGGCGTCCTGGCAGTAGGAGTTGTTGTTGCCATCCTGGCTTCGGCCGAGTTCGTCGCCCATCAGGATCATCGGCGTGCCCTGCGACAGGAGCACGGTGGCAGCGAGGTTGCGGCGCATGCGGTCGCGCAGGTCGAGGATCTCCGGGTCGTCGGTCGGACCCTCCGCGCCGCAGTTCCATGACAGATTGTGCGAGTGGCCGTCGCGGTTCTCTTCGCCATTCGCCTCGTTGTGCTTGTCGTTGTAACTGACGAGGTCCATCAGCGTGAATCCGTCATGGGCGGTGACGAAGTTGACGCTGGCCCAGGGGCGGCGGCCGCGCTTCTCGAAATCGCCCGCCGAACCGAGGAGCCGGCCGGCGAGGTCCGAGGCCATGCCGTCGTCGCCCTTCCAGAAGGCGCGCGTGGTGTCGCGATACTGATCGTTCCACTCCGCCCACATCGGCGGGAAATTGCCGAGCTGATATCCGTCGTTGCCGGTGTCCCAGGGTTCGGCGATCAGCTTGACCATCGACAGGACCGGATCCTGACGCACGGCGTCGAGGAAGACGGCATTCTGGTCGAAGCTGTCGCGGTCGCGGCCGAGCGAACTGGCGAGATCGAAGCGGAAGCCGTCGACGTGGCATTCCTGCACCCAATAGCGCAGCGAATCCATGACCATCTGCAGCACGCGCTGGTTGCGGAGATTGACGGTGTTGCCGCATCCCGTCGTGTCGAAATAGTAACGCGGGTCGTCGCCGAGCAGGTAGTAGCTGGCGTTGTCGATGCCGCGGAACGAGAGCGTCGGGCCCATCTGGTTGCCTTCGGCGGTGTGATTGTAGACCACGTCAAGGATCACCTCGATTCCGGCCTCGTGCAGGCGGCGAACCATCAGCTTGAAATCGTGAATGCCGGCGCCGGGCGCGATGAAGCGGGTGGCCGGCGCGAAGAAGCCGATCGTGTTGTAGCCCCAGTAGTTGGACAGACCGCGCTCGATCAGATGGCGGTCGTCGAAGAAGGCCTGGGTGGGCATCAGCTCGATCGCCGTGACGCCGAGCTTGACGAGATGATCGATCGTACGCGGGTCCGCCAGCCCCGCGAAGGTGCCGCGGTACTGTTCGGGCAGGTCGCGGTTCAGCGCCGTCATGCCCTTCACGTGCGCCTCGTAGATGATCGTCTCGTCCCAGGGACGACCTGGACGCACGTCGTTGCCCCAGGTCACGGCCGGATCCACCACCACGCATTTCGGCATGACGAAGGCGGAGTCGCGGCGGTCGAAGGAGAGGTCCTCTCTGGGGTGGCCGATGCGGTAGCCGAATACGGCGTCATGCCAGCGGATTTCGCCGCGCAGCTCGAGCGCATAGGGATCGAGAAGGAGCTTGTTGGGATTGAACCGGTGGCCGGCGGATGGTTCGTAGGGACCGTGCACCCGGTAGCCGTAGAGCTGGCCGGGCCGAACGTCGGGGAGGTAACCGTGCCAGACTTCGTGCGTGAACTCCGGCAGAGGTACGCGCTCGATCTCGCGGCGGCCGGTGCCATCGAAGAGGCAGAGTTCCACCTTCGTGGCGTTGGCGGAAAAGAGGGCGAAATTGACGCCCGAGCCATCCCAGTGGGCGCCGAGCGGGAAGGGCGAGCCCGGCTTGATCTGTCCGTTGCGGCGCATGCTGCTCCTAGGGGCTTGGAGCGAGGATCACCACTGCGAGCGGGGGCAGGTCGAGCTCCAGCGAATGTGGCCTGCCGTGCCAAGAAACGGCGCCGGCCATCACATGTTCCCTCGTTCCGCTGCCGGAGCCTCCATATTGCTGCGCGTCGCTGTTGAGGCGGACGGTCCAGCTGCCCTCCTGCGGCGCGCCCACCCGGTAGCCCGGGCGCGGCACGGGCGTCATGTTGCAGACGACGACGACGGGCTCGCCGCTGCGGCCGCGGCGCACGAAGGAGTAGACGCTGTTCTCGGCATCATCGGCCCCCAGCCACTCGAAGCCCTGCGGGTCGCAGTCGAGTTCGTGCAGAGCGGCGCTCGACCGGTACAGCGCGTTGAGGTCGCGGACCAACGCCTTCAGCCCGCCATGCATGGGATCGTCGAGCAGGTGCCAGTCGAGCGACCGGTCGTGGTTCCACTCCCGCTCCTGGCCGAATTCGCAGCCCATGAAGAGCAGCTTCTTGCCGGGGTGGGTCCACATGAAGGAGAGGTAGGCGCGCAGATTGGCGAATCGCTGCCAGCGGTCGCCGGGCATCTTGCCGAGCAGCGAGCCCTTGCCGTGCACCACTTCGTCATGGCTGATCGGCAGGACGAACTTCTCCGAGTAGGCATAGACCATGCCGAACGTCATCTGGTGGTGGTGGTGCCTGCGATGGATGGGGTCGAGGCTCATGTAGGCCAGGGTGTCGTGCATCCAGCCCATGTTCCACTTGTAGTCGAAGCCGAGGCCGCCATCGGCGACGGGGCGGCTGACGCCGGGCCAGGCGGTGGATTCCTCGGCGATGGTCAGCGTGCCGGGGTGACGCTCGAGGATGCGCTGGTTCGTCTCGCGCAGGAAGGCGATGGCATCCAGGTTCTCATTCCCGCCGTGGCGGTTGGGAATCCATTCGCCCGCCTTGCGGCTGTAGTCGAGGTAGAGCATCGATGCCACGGCATCGACGCGCAGGGCGTCGACGTGGAACTGGTCGAGCCAGTAGAGCGCGCTGGCCTGGAGGAAGTTCGACACCTCCGTGCGCCCGAAATTGTAGATCAGCGTGTTCCAGTCCTGGTGGAAGCCCAGGCGCGGATCCTCGTGCTCGTAGAGAGCGGTGCCGTCGAACCGGGCGAGGCCGTGCGCGTCGGACGGAAAATGAGCAGGCACCCAGTCGACGATGACGCCGATGCCGGCCTGGTGCAGGCGGTCGACCAGCCTCGCGAAGGCCTTCGGCGAGCCGAACCGGCTGGTGGGGGCGAACAGGCCGATGGGCTGATAGCCCCATGAACCGGTGAACGGGTGCTCCGTGACCGGCAGGAATTCGACATGGGTGAAGCCCATCTCCTGGACATAGGGAACGAGCAGGTCAGCCTGGGCGTCGTAATCCAGACTCTCGTTGCCGGCGCCGCGCCGCCAGCTGCCGAGATGCACCTCGTAGATGGACACCGGCTGCGTCGTCGCGTGCCGCACCTCCCGCTGGCTCATCCAGCCCGCGTCGCCCCATTCGTAGCGCGGAAGGCCGCAGACGATGGAGGCGGTGGCGGGAGGCTGCTCCGCCGCGAAGGCGACGGGATCGGCCTTGAGCGGCAGGACCTCGCCATGCACGCCGAGCACCTCATACTTGTAGGTCGTGCCGATCTCCAGCCCCGGAATGAACAGTTCCCAGACGCCTATGCCGACGCGCTTGCGCATGGGATGGCGGCGGCCGTCCCAGTTGTTGAAGGGGCCGACGACGCTGACGCGGCGGGCATTCGGCGCCCAGACACAGAAGACGGCACCGCTGACGCCGCCCACTTCCGCCGGATGGGCGCCGAGCCGCTTGTACAGCTCGGCATGCCGGCCCTCGCCCATCAGGTGCTCGTCGAGCTCGCCGAGGATCGGACCGAAGGCGTAGGGGTCATCGATCGTCCAGCTGTGTTCGCCGGCGGCAAGGCGCAGGCGATAGCCGAAGCGCTCCGTGCGGCCGTCGAACGTCCCGGAGAAGAAGCCGTCGGGGTGGACCCGGTCGAGCACGCCCACCAGGTCGCCCGTCCCGCGATCCACGACGGCGACCTCTCCGGCCTCCGGCGCGAACACGTTCACGGCCACCGGCTTGCCGGCTCCGCCATGCATGCCCAGGACCACGAAGGGGTTGCCGTGACGCGCACCGACGATGGCCTGGATGTCGGCGGCGGAGGCGGCGGACGGAGTGGCGTTCGCCATGCTCATGCTTCGGCTCCGGTGTTGTCGAGGAGGCCGAGCAGCCCGCGCAGCGGGATGTCGACCCAGGTCGGCCTGTTGGCGAGTTCGTAGCTGACTTCGTAGGCAGCCTTCTGGATCTGGAACAGCGCAAGCAGGTCACGCTCGAAGCGGTCGTCGTCGACATGCGTGGGGCAGCCGGCGATCATCTCGCGGTAGGCGTCCAGGAACGCACGGCTCGTCTCCTCCCGCCACCGCCTTGCGCGCGCGACCGCACGTTCGTCGGCCGGGATCGCGAGCGGCCCCCGCAGGCGTACCACATCCGCGGCAAGATAGTCGATCGAACGGAGCATTCCGGCGACGTCCACGAGCGGGGACGTCTTTGCGCGGCGCTCCTCGATGGGGCGGCGCGGCTCGCCCTCGAAGTCGATGATGACGATGTCATCAGCCGCGATCAGCACCTGACCGAGATGGTAATCGCCATGGACGCGCGACCGCGCGGCGACCGGGGCGTGGTCGAGGCAGGCGGTCAGCCGCTTCTCGAACGCCGCCCTTCGCGACAGCACGTCCTCGATCAGGCCGGCCGCCTCGCCCTTGCGGTCCGCGCCCTCCAGGGCACGAAGCGCCTCGTCCAGATCTGCGCGAGCGGCGGCGACCCAGCCCTCGATGTCCGAGCGGGTGGTCGGCTCGACGCGGAAGGCATCGTCATCCGTCTCGACCGCGAGCGCCTTGTGCAGTTCCGCAGTCCGTCGGCCCAGGAGACCACCGAGATTGAGCGGGAAGAAGAAGCGCTCCGCGTCGCCGTCGGCTGCCGGCAGCGCGCTCGAGATCATGTCCTCGTTCTCCAGGTCACGCTGCAGGGCAGCGGACAGGATGTCCCAGGCATCGCCCTGGTTGCGGACGAATTCGAAGGCCGTCGCCAGCACGGTCGGCTCCCCGTCATCGGCCTGGTGCTCGATCGACCCGAGATAGGCGGGCATGTGGTCGTACCGGCCGACATTGGTGAGGAAGCGCGCCATCTCGACCTCTGGCTGGACGCCGTTGCGCAGCCGCCGATAGATCTTGAAGATGATGGAATCACCGAAGGCGACCGAGACGTTCGACTGTTCGACGCCGAGCGGGCGGGAAGCCCCTGCCTCGGCATAGACGTCCGGGCGACCGTTGTTGTCGAAACGCACGGTCCCGCCGCTCACGGCGAGTTGCTTGCCGTCCTTCATGGCTCCCAGAACCGCCCGCCCGAAGCCGTCATCATGGGCGGCGTCGACCAGGGCTCCGAGGCGCGGGCCCTGGCGCAGCTTGGCGAGAGTGTAGGACAGCGTCGGCGCGCCGAAAGCGATGTTGTCCTCGCCCCAGCGGGCGGAGAGCGGCATGAAATAGCGGTGACTCTCGCCACCGAAGTCGACGTGGCATTCCGCCAGCAGGTGGCGGCCGCCGTCGATCTCGGCGATCGCCCTGATGGCAGCCGAAGCCACCGGCCGGTCCTTGCCGGCGAACCAGCGCTGCAGGCGCAGGAACTGCGGCAGGGTCTCCGCTTCCAGCAGCTTGCCGCCCGAGCCGGCGAGCGCGGTGGAGACGCGGCCGTCCCTCGTGGTCAGGGTGACGAAGTCGGGGAGGACGTCCGGCACCTGCTGGTGCCAGCGCGGCGCCTCCGCCTCGTCCGCCAGCAGGAGCCAGTAGAAGCCGTAGGCGGGCAAGGTGAACAGGTAGGGCAGGTCGCCGATCGGCGGGAACGGCGAGCGGCCGTTGAGTTCGATCGGGACGGCGCCCCGGAACCGGGACAGATCGAGCTCGACGGCCTGCGCCTGCCGGGACAGGTTGGCCACGCAAAGGATCCGGTCGTCGCCGTGCTCGCGCACATAGGCGAGAATCTTGCGGTTGCGGGGATAGAGCAGGGTCATCGTGCCGCGCCCGAAGGCAGAATGCTGCTTGCGCACCTGGACCAGCTTGCGCATCCAGTTGAGCAGCGACGACGGGTCCTGCTGCTGGCTTTCGGCGTTGACCGCCTGATAGCCGTAGATCGGGTCCATGATGACCGGCAGGAAAAGCTGCTGCGGGTTGGCGCGCGAGAAGCCGGCATTGAGGTCCGGCGACCATTGCATCGGCGTGCGGACGCCGTCGCGGTCGCCGAGGTAGTAGTTGTCGCCCATGCCGAGCTCGTCGCCATAGTAGACGATGGGCGTGCCCGGCATCGACATCAGCAGCGAGTTCAGGAGTTCGATCTTGCGCCGGTCGTTCTGCAGCAGCGGCGCGAGCCGGCGGCGGATGCCGAGGTTGATGCGGGCGCGCCGATCCTCGGCATAGGTGCGCCAGAGGTAGTCGCGCTCCTGGTCGCTCACCATCTCGAGGGTCAACTCGTCGTGGTTGCGCAGGAAGATGCCCCACTGGCAGCCGTCGGGGATCTCCGGCGTCTGGCGGATGATGTCGGAGATCGGATAGCGGTCCTCCTGTGCCAGCGCCATGTAGATGCGTGGCATCAGCGGGAAGTGGAAGCCCATGTGGCACTCGTCGCCATCTCCGAAATAGGGCCTCGTGTCTTCCGGCCACTGATTGGCTTCGGCCAGCAGCATGCGGTCCGTGTAATGGGCGTCGAGTTCGGCGCGGATCTTCTTCAGAACCTCGTGTGTCTCGGGAAGATTCTCGTTGTTGGTGCCCTCGCGCTCGACCAGGTAGGGTATCGCGTCGAGCCGCAGCCCATCGACGCCCATGTCTAGCCACATGTGCATGACCTTGAGGACTTCCTGGAGGACGCGCGGATTATCGAAATTCAGGTCGGGCTGGTGCGAGTAGAAGCGGTGCCAGTAGAAGGCGCCGGCCACGGGATCCCAGGTCCAATTGGACTTCTCGGTGTCGAGGAAGATGATCCGGGTCTCCGGGAACTTCGTGTCGGTTTCGCTCCAGACGTAGAAGTCGCGCGCCGCCGAGCCAGGCTTCGCCTGCCTCGCCTTCTGGAACCACGGGTGCTGGTCGGAGGTGTGGTTGATGACGAGCTCCGTGATGACCCTCAGGCCGCGACGGTGCGCTTCCGCCACGAAGGCCCGGAAGTCCTTCATGGTGCCGTAGGACGGATTGATCGAACGGTAGTCGGCGATGTCGTAGCCGTCGTCGCGCAACGGCGAGGGATAGAACGGCAAGAGCCAGATCGCCGTGACGCCGAGTTCCTGGATGTAGTCCAGGCGCTTCATCAGGCCGGCGAAATCGCCCATTCCGTCGCCGTCCGAGTCCTGGAAGGCCTTCACGTGCACCTGATAGATGATCGCGTCACGATACCAGTCGGCCTGGCTGCGGTCGATCGCGCCATCCATGGAGTTCTTCTTCATCAAGTCGTCACCGGTCCAAAGAGGCGCCAGACCGCATAGGGCCGGGCATGAGGGTCAAGGTTGAGCCTGTGGTTCTTGCCGTACCAGGCGAAGCTGTTGCCGTTGACGAGGTCCTGCACCTCCACGGCGCCGTCGTCGGGAAGGCCGAACTCCCAGAGCGGCACCTCGAACTCGAAATCCTGCGCGTTGTGCGGATCGAGATTGACGTGGAACAGGAGATAGCTCCCCTTCTCCGGTGAGCCTTTCGTATAGGACAGGACGTTCCGGCTGGAGGTCTTGTGGAAGCGCAGGGACGTGAAGTCCCGCAGCGCCGGATGCTCGCGGCGCAGCCGGTTGACGAGACGGATGTCGTCCTTGATGTGGCCCGGGCGATCGAAATCCCAGGCCCGCAGCTGGTACTTCTCCGAATCCAGGTACTCCTCCTTGCCCGGCAGCGCGGCAGCCTCGCAGATCTCGTAGCCGTTGTAGATGCCATAATTTCCAGCCAGCGTCGCGGCCAGCAGCAACCGGGTCCGGAAGCCGGGCCTTCCCGAGGTCTGCAGATAGAAGGGGTTGATGTCGGGCGTGTTGGCGAAGAAGTTCGGCCGCATGTAATGGCGGCACTCTTCCTGCGTCAGCTCGGTCAGGTACTGTTCGAGCTCCCAGTCGAGGTTGCGCCAGGTGTAGTAGGTGTAGGACTGGGTGAAGCCTGCCTTCGCCAGGCGCTTCATCACCTTCGGTCGCGTGAAGGCCTCCGACAGGAAGATCACGTCCGGATGCCGGCTCCTGATCTCGCCGATCACCCACTCCCAGAACGGGAAAGGCTTGGTGTGCGGGTTGTCGACACGGAAGATCTTCACGCCGTGGCCGATCCAGTGGAGGAGGACGTCGCGAAGCGCCTCCCACAGGGCCGGTATGGACTCGCGGTAGAAGTGAACGTTGACGATGTCCTCGTACTTCTTCGGCGGATTCTCGGCGAACTTGATGGTCCCGTCCGGACGCCAATCGAACCATTCCGGGTGGTCCTTGATCCAGGGATGATCCGGTGCGCACTGGATCGCGAAGTCCAGAGCGACCTCGAGCCCGTGGGCGGCTGCGGCCTGCACCAGCCGGTCGAAATCCTCGATGGTCCCGAGTTCAGGATGGATCGCGTCATGCCCTCCCTCCGCCGAGCCGACTGCATAGGGACTGCCGGGATCGTCGTCCGCCGGCGTCAGCGTGTTGTTCGGGCCCTTGCGGTTGATCCGGCCGATCGGGTGGATCGGTGTGAAATAGAGAACGTCGAAGCCGAGGTCCTTCACGTAGGGAAGCCGACGGATGACGTCGTCGAAGGTGCCGTGGCGACCCGGCTCGAAGGATTGCGAGCGCGGCATCATCTCGTACCACGCGCCGAAGACGGCGCGCTCGCGGTCCACGATGACGTCGAGGACGCGCTCGTACCAGGTCAGGCTGTCGCGCGGCGCGAAGGCCTTCATCAGAACAGCCGTCTCCGAAGCGAGAAGCAGCGCCAGCCGCCTCGTCTGGTCCGGCTCCGCGTCGAGAGCCTCGACGCGCTCGCGCAGCGATGCCGCGCCTTCCGGATCGCGCGGGTCGCCGGCGGCCGCGCGGACGAGGGTTTCGCCCTCCACCAGTTCCAGATCGACCGACTGCCCCGCCTGGAGCTTCTTCTCCACGTCGCGCCGCCAGCCCGCGAAGAGATCGCGCCAGCCGATGATCGTGTATTCGTGGTCGCCGATGTTCGGGAAGACGATCTCGCCGCGCCAGCGGTCGTTCACATCGAACTCGAGCGGCGTCTCGGTCCACTGATTGGAGCCCTTTCGCCGCCAGAGCAGGGCTGCATCAATGACGTCATGCCCCTCACCGAAAACATCCACCTCGACGGGAAAGGGATAGGCCTGCGCCGCCTTCGCCGGAAAGCGGCCGCCGTCGATCTCCGGATCGACTCCCTCGATGGCGATGCGGCGCTCCGCCAGGGCACGAAGCCGCGGGTCGGTCGCCCTGCGAACCCCGCGAGGGGCCGAGCCGAGCGATTTGCGTTCTGCGGTCCTGGACACTGCCGTCATGCCCCCGCCGAGATCGACATACCTGCAGACACGCGCTTCATGTGCACTCCCTCCGTCGAGCTGAGGTTGACCAACCCGACGACCCCGGAAAGGTTCCCGCCAGGCGGATCCCGCCGGACTCACCGGCATGTCCTCGAATGGATTTTTGTCGCGGGCGCAGGAACAACTGGGGGTCCGAGGACGTTCGTCCGATGCGCGTCCCCGCGCCAAGACGAGGAGGAAATCCATGACCGAAGATCCCAGCCGTTCCGCCGACCCCGCCCCTGGCGCCAGTTCCACGGGCGGCACGCCGTTCTGCTTCATCACAGAGGACGGCGCGACCGTCACCATCGCGCTCGATCCGGCCCGGTCGGCCGCCAACCCGTCCGAGGCGCTGGTCAGGGCCAAGGACGCGATCCGGTGTCTTGCCGACGCCTTCGGGAGGGCTGAAGGGCGCACGTCGCCGCGACCGGACGAGGTCGGTGCGGTCTTCCGCTCCTGGGCCTACCGTTCCTGACGGGTGACTGCAGTGACACGGGAAAGGTCCGGCCGCCGCCGGGCCGTCTCAGGCCGTGCCGGTGTCGCGGCCGCCCGATCCGTGCGTGTCCGCCTCCGTCTCGCTGACAGGGCGGCTGAGACCCGCCGATGTCGACGGGACCGACCGTTCCGGAGTGAGCCCGTGGGGCCCGTGCGGGGCCTCCTCCGCAAGGCGCGAAACGATGCCCCAGGCGGCGTCCAGGACCGTCCCCCGCCCGGGATCGCCGGCCGGCCCGGCGTCAAGGTGAAACTCGACCGTGACGCTCTCTCCCCCGGCCGAAAGGAAACGGACAGAATAATGGGGGGCGGCGGCATCGCCGTGCCTGACGACGTGGGTCTCGAAGCTGGACATCCTGCACCTCATGCCAATTCCCCCAGGAACACGCCCCGGGGTCGGAAGTTCCGGCGAGACCATCGGATCGGGACGCAGCAGGAGTAACGGCCCCTTGTACGACGATCTCTCCGCTCTCGCTCTTCGGCCAGCCGAGACCGCGTTCTTCTTCGACTTCGACGGCACGCTGGCGGAGATAGTGGACGACCCGTCTGCGGTGACCGTCGCGCCCGATGTCCTGCTCGCCATCGCCGCGCTGCATGAAGCATCGGATGGAGCCGTCGCGGTGGTCTCGGGGCGGGAGATGGCTGCACTGGACGTCTTCCTGGCCCCGCTGCGCCTGCCGCTCGGCGGTGCTCACGGAGCCGAGCGGCGCGACGCCGGGGGACAGGTGCACCGGGTCGACGCCGACGGCTCCGCCATCGAACAAGTCGCCGACGCGCTGGAGCGCGTCGCGCGTGTGAATGACGGGCTTCTCGTCGAGCGCAAGCGCAGTTCTGTCGCCCTGCACTACCGCCGCCGGCCGGACCTCGAGGCGATGTGCCGAACCGCTTCCCGCGACCTGGCGTCCCGATGCGGCCTGGCCATGCTCGAAGGAAAGATGGTGGTGGAACTGAAGCTCAGCGGCCGCACCAAGGGCGACCTCATCGGCGACTTCATGTCGGAGAAGCCGTTCCTCGGACGGCGGCCGATCTTCGTCGGCGACGACGTCACCGACGAGGACGCGTTCCGAGTCCTTCCACGCTGGGACGGGATCGGCGTCAAGGTCGGGACGGGTCCGACAGCAGCCAGCCACCGCATTCCCGACCCGGCCGCCCTGCACGCCTGGCTGCTGCGGCTCACGGGCGCACCGGAACGGAACGGCGCGAGTCGAGTTAGCCCGGCGGCACCAACGTCACAGGAAAGGGTCGATAACTTGCGGAGCACGGAAGAATGAGCCGGCTGGTGGTCGTGTCCAACCGCGTCGCCGATCTGCGCCAGGCGACGCAGTCCGGCGGGCTGGCCGTGGCCATCGCCGACGCGCTGAAGGCGAAGGGCGGCGTCTGGTTCGGATGGGACGGCAACACCCTCGAGAACGAGACCGAAAAGCTCGGCGTGGACCGGGTCGGCGATGTCGACGTCATCTCGTCGCCGCTGACGGTGGAGGACTACAGCCAGTATTACATCGGCTATGCCAACAGCGTGCTCTGGCCGCTCTTCCACTACCGCATCGACCTCGTCGACTACCGGCCCCAGTATTTCGAGGGCTACATGCGGGTGAACCAGAAGTTCGCGTCGCTGCTCAAGCCGTTCCTGAAGCAGGGCGACATGGTGTGGGTGCACGACTACCATCTGATCCCCTTCGCCGAACGGCTTCGGACGCTCGGCTGCCGGCACAAGATGGGCTTCTTCCTCCACATTCCCTTTCCGCCTCCGGACATCCTGGCCGCTTCACCGAACCATGCCTATCTGGTCGAGGCGCTGCTGCGGTACGACGTCATCGGATTCCAGACCTCGACCGACCTCAACAATTTCAATCGCTACGTCGAGGAGAACATGCCGGACTCGGTCGGCGCGGACGGCCTGATCCGGCGCGGCGGCCGCACGGTGCGCGCCATCCGGCTACCGATCGGGATCGACGTGGCGCAATTCACGGAACTCGCGGAAAAGACATTCGAGGACATCAACATCGACCAGATGCGGCGCGCCATCCTGGGCCAGCGCCAGATCGTCGGCGTGGACCGGCTCGACTATTCGAAGGGGATTCCCGAACGCTTCGAGGCCTTCTCGCGCATGCTGTACCTGCATCCGGAGATCGAGAAGACCGTGACGTTCCTGCAGATCGCCCCGCCGACGCGCGAAGACGTGACGGCCTATTCGGAGATCCGGGCGAGGCTGGAAGGCCTGGCGGGCTCCATCAACGGCAAGTTCGGCGACATCGACTGGGTGCCGATCCGCTACATCCACCGCCCCGTGCCGCGGCCGCGCCTCGCCGCGATGTTCCGGTCGAGCGAGGTGGGACTGGTGACGCCGCTGCGCGACGGGATGAACCTCGTGGCGAAGGAATACGTGGCGGCGCAGGATCCGGCCAATCCGGGCGTTCTGGTCCTGTCGCAGTTCGCCGGAGCGGCAGAGGAGATGGAGGACGCCCTGATCGTCAATCCCCACGACACCGAGGAGATGGGCGAGAAGATGGAAATGGCGCTGCGGATGCCGCTCGACGAGCGCCGCAACCGCCACACCAGCCTGCTGCAGAGCGTCGAGCGCAGCGACGTCGGCATCTGGATGTCGACCTTCCTCGACCAGCTCGAGGCGGCAGAGGTCGCGGGGGGCGCAGCCGCCTGAATCGGTGATAGCGGAGGGAGGCGTGGACGACGGTGCGGCTGCCGGCCGCGCCGCGAGAACGTGCGTCCTGACTTACCTTCTCGCGGGGCAGATCGTGGCCAAGGGATGGCGAAAGTTCCGCCGCGCATGGAACAGGTATCGCTCCCGCAGGTTCTTGGTGAGGTATCAGTACCAGACAATAGCGGAGATCACGTACCATGCATTCCATCATCTATGTCATCGGTTTGATCGTCGTGGTCCTGGCCGTCCTGTCCCTGCTGGGCCTGGCTTAAGGAGAGCGATCAATGGTTGACAGCAACAATACGACGCCAAATCCGGCGGCGGACGCCGAAGCGGCCCGCGAGCGGATCAGGCAGGAGCAGGAGGCCGTCGGCCGCCAGTTCGAAAAGGGCCGTGACGCCCTCCGGGAACAGGCGTCCACCATGGCGCACGAGGCACAGGAAGAGGTCCGCGAACGCGGCGAGAGGCTCAAGGGCCAGGCGGCTGACGGACTGAAGACCTTCGCGGACGCCGTGCGCAGCGCCCGCGACGAGCTCGACAAGAAGGAGATGGGTCCGATTTCCGGCCTCGTCGGCAAGGCAGCGGAAGAGCTCGAGAACCTGTCGCGGAGCATGCAGAACGCCTCCGCCGGCGACATGATCGAGACCGTGCGCGACTTCGGCCGCCGCAATCCCGTGAGTTTCGTCGCCGCCAGCGTCCTTGCGGGCGTCGCGATCGGGCGCTTCGCCGGGGCGTCCGCTCACCACGGGACGGGCGAACGCGCAGGCGCTCCCGCATCCCGCCCGCCGCAGGGGCCTCGGCCCGCGCCCGCCGCGCGCGCCTATCCGGCAGGAGAAGCGGGCGTCACACCGACCACGACTGGAGACATCACATGAGCATGGAGCAGGATCACCGGCCACTCGGCACGCTGGTGACGGATCTCGTCAACCAGATGGCCGAACTGGTCCGCACGGAGGCGCGGCTGTTGCGCGCCGAAATGCAGGAGAAGATGAGCAAGGCCGGCACCGGCGCGATGGAAGTGGCCGCCGGCGTGGTGATGCTGCTCGCCGCGCTGCTGGTGCTTCTTCAGGCGCTCGTCGTGGCGCTGGCGAACATGGGGCTCGGCGCCGGCTGGGCTTCGCTTCTGGTGGGCCTCGTCGTGGCTGCCATCGGCTACATGCTGGTGCGCCGCGGGAGCGCGAACATGTCGCCCGCGGAACTGACGCCGGAGAAGTCCATGGGGCAGGTCCGCCGTGATATCGACGTTGCAAAGGAGCAGGTGCGATGACGTCCTCGACTGAACACGAACGCCACGCGGAAGAGGTGCGCGCCCGCATGGCCGGAACCGCCGAGGAGATTCGCGATCGAATGTCGCCCGGCCAGCTGGTCGACGAAGTCTTCCACTACATGCGCGATTCGAACGGCTCCGCCGCCGTATACAATCTCGGCCGGCAGGTTCGCGACAACCCGCTCAGCCTCGCGCTGATCGGCGCGGGCGTCGCCTGGCTCTTCGCAGGGCCGCGCCCGGTGCGTCGCGAGTATTATCCCTATCCCGACGAGGGTTTCGGCTATGACGGCGACAGCACCTTCTACCCGGAGCCCGGGGTGGACGACGACGTGATCGGCAACTCGCCCCTTCGCGGCGCGGGAGCCCAGACGGGCGCCGGTGGACTGGGCTATCTCGAGACGCGCGATGGCGACGAAGTCGACGCGACGTCCTGGTCCGAACGGGCCGGCGGCGCAGCCCACCGCGTCTCCGACGCTGGGCATTCCGCCGCCGGAGCGGCGTCGCGGCTGGGTTCGAGTGCCGCGGGCGCGGCCCGTCACGCCGGGAGCCGTGCGGGAGCCTACGCGTCCGAGGCCGGCCACTATGCCGCCGATGCGGGACGCCAGGCGGCGCGCGCGGGACGGCGCGTCGGGCGCGGCGCGGAGCGTGCCGCCACCAGGGCGCGCGACGGTTTGATGGACGCTCTCGAGCGGGAGCCGCTGATCGTCGGCGCGCTCGGCCTGGCTCTGGGCGCGGCCATCGGCGCCATGCTGCCGTCGACGCGGATCGAGGACGAGTCCTTCGGCAAGACGAGCGACGACGTGAAGGACGAGGCGCTGCGTGCCGTGAAACGCGGCTACGACAGCGCCAAGGACGTGGCAGCCGAAGGCTACGCCGCGGCGCGCAAGTCGGCAGACGAGGAAGGCCTCACCTCTTCCGACGGCACGCCGCTGGCCGAGAAGGTCGGCCACGTCGCAGCTGCGGCCGGCAAGGCGGTCGGCGAGAGAGCCCGCGAAATGACGGGCGAGACGGGCATGGCGAGCGGGTCAGACACCGGATCGTCCGGCGCTTCGTCGTCGGGCGGATCGTCAGCCCCGGTCTCGGGGACGGGAACCTTCGGCACCGCCGAGGCCCCCGCGAGCGTGCCGCCGATGCCCGGGAGCGGGAAGACCGTCTGACGACGCTACTCCGGAGCGCAGATTCGACATGGGCGAGTTCCTTTCCGGAACCCGCCCATTTTCTCGTGCGGGACTGCGGGGCGCCGGGGGACGCGGATCTTCGGACGCGGCCAATGGCTCAGTCTCTTCCCACAGCTTCCCCGAGCGTGTCGGCCACCACCGCGCCGCGTTCGCCCATCGGCCGTTCCCGACCGGTGGTCGAATCGCGGGCGGTCTGATGCTCCATTTCCGCATTCAGCTCGGCGCCCACGATCAGGATCACAGCCGACAGCCAGATCCACAGCATGAAACCGATCGCCGCACCGAGGGACCCGTAAGTCGCGTTGTAGTCGGCGAAGTTCTGCAGGTAGTAGGAGAACCCGATCGACGCGACCAGCCAAACCACGGTGGCGAGAACGCTGCCCCAGTTGATCCAGCGCCATTTGGCATGGGCGCGGCTCGGTCCGAAGCGATAGAGCAGGGAGATGCCGAGAACCATCATGCCCAGAACGAGAACCCAGCGTCCGCCGGCGATGAGGGCCTGGGAGAACCCGCCGAGATTGACCAGCGCGAGGACGGCAGGCACGATGCCGATCGCCGCGATCATGACGATCAGGGCGACCATGAAGCCGAGGGTGAAAGCGAAGGCGACGAGGTTGAGCCTGATGAAGGAGCGCTTCTCCTCTTCCTCATAAGCGATGTTGAGCGCCTCGAAGAGGGTCTTCACGCCGTTGTTGGCGCTCCACAAGGAAACGGCGAGCGTAACCATCAGGCCGATGCTGAGAGCTCCGGGATCCTGACCCGCCAGGCTCTCGAGCTGGCCGTAGATGAGGTCGAGCCCGCCCGAGGGCAGGACGCCCTGGAGGAACTCGATCTGGCCGGCGATCGAGGTGGGATCGGCGACGAAGCCGTAGATGGAGACGAAGGCGCCGAGGGCGGGAAAGATCGCCAGCATCAGGTAAAAGGCGGCGCCCGCCGCAACCAGCGTCACGCGATCCTCGGTCACCTGTTGGTAGACGCGCCATAGAACATCCTTCCACCCCAGCGGCGGAATTTGCGACGGCCACTCGGCCTCACGGCCTCGGCCGGTTTCCGTTCTTGGCTCTGCGGGCATCGAGGATTCTCCCTTCAACAACGATGTCGGAGGGAAACCCGTCGTGCGAAGTGTTGTTCCTGCCGGCTGCGTGCGCGGGCTTCAGGTCTCCTCGCCCGCAGGCCGGTGCTTGTCGGCGGACCTTTCGTCCTGCCATTCGTTTTCGCCGTTCGAGCGCGGCTCCAGGTCCACCGCCTGGATCTCGTCTTCCCCGACCGTGCCGACCGGCGGAACGTCCGCCCCCGACACATCCTGCATCGCCTTCGGGGCCTTCGGCTTTCCAGCCTCGTTCTCCAGCTTGCGGCTCATCGCGTCGTCTCCCGTTGGTGAATCATGACGAAATCCGTCCGATGGGAACCGCAGCACCGGACCGATTGTTCCAGGAGGAACCGGATGGCGCGGACACAGGAGAAGGCATGATGGGTTCCTACTGGAAGAGCATGGCGGCGGAAGTGCTGCCGTCCTGGCTGAAGAACCTTCGCGCCGGCGGTCGCGACATCCGTGCTACGGGCTCGGCGTGCCCGCCCGCAACGGTGGCCGGAGTCGGTCGTGATGGCGACCCGGAGGATATCGGCCCGGCTGCTCCGGGTCCGGACGGCGCGCCTGGAACCACAGAACCCAACAAACGTTGAGCGGCGAACCCCGGACCAAGGAGCACGTCCATGATGACGCCCGAAAACATCCTGTGGCTCCTCGTCGTAGCCGGCGGCCCTCTGCTGCTCGCCATCCTCTTCGGTTTCGCGCTGATGCGGAAGCGGCGGCTCAGTCGGGCGGAGCGTGACGCCCGCGAGCGCGGGACGCGGGAGGTGTTCGACGAGCGGCGATGACCGCCCGTCGCGGGGCCGTGCCCAGTCAGTCGATCGTGTGTTCGGCTTCGGCCATCGGATCGTCCGGCGCGATCCAGACGCCGTACATCTCGGCCAGTCCCCAGGCGCCCATGGCGAGTACGAGGCCGATGACGAGCACCAGCAGGATGGGAAAGCCCTGGCGGCCCTGACGGGCGCGCGTTCCGGTCGTTTCGGTCTTGCGTTCTGGTTCGTGGGACAATCTCATCTCCGTACATCGTGACGCCAGGCCGGGGGCGGCCGCCGTCGTTCCCTGATGGAACTCGCGGCGCGGCGTTCCGGTTCCGTGAAGCGGGATCGGCGAGCCCGCCGCAATTCGTGAACGGAGCATCGCCGGCACCGGCTGTTCGCCGGCCGACCCGGCGTGTTAAACAGCCGACGAACCGTTCACGAGACCCGACATGACCCTTCCGGCGCGGCTGCGCACCTCCGATGCGACGGACCTGCTGCCCGGCGAGGTCGACCATCTGCAGATCGACGCGCTGGTTGCCTGGATGATCGACGGCGCGCGGCCCAGCGGCGACGCCAGCGCGATCATCGACGCGATCTGCCGGCGGGTGGTCGCGGCTGGCGTCCCGGTCGACCGCTTCGCGCTGTTCATGAACACGCTCCATCCCAACATCGCCGCGCGGCGCTTCCGCTGGACCGAGGCCGGCGGCGTCGAGGTCAACGAGGTCCAGCTCGACATCTTCTCGCAACAGGAATACTGGCAGAACCCGCTTCCGCGCGTGACGTCGGACGGAGTTTCGATCCGCCGCCGACTGACGGATCCGCAGGCCCTGAGCGAGTATCTGATCCTCGGCGAACTCCGCGCGGAAGGCTTCACCGACTATCTCGCGCAGCCGCTTGTCTTCACCACCGGCGAGACGCACGCGTCGACATGGTCGACGAAACACCCGCTCGGCTTCTCGCTCGAGCAGATCGACGCGCTCGACGTGCTGCGCCGACCGCTCGCACGGCTGGTCGAGGCCTACCTGCTCCGCTTGAACGGGGCCTCGATCCTGTCGGCCTACATCGGACGCGGCGGCGGCGAGCAGATCCTGCAGGGCCGGGTGCACCGCGGCGACGGCGAGGAGATCGACGCCGCCATCCTGTTCACGGATCTGAAGGACTTCACGCAGCTCTCCAACACGCTGTCGGGACCGCAGATGGTGGCGATCCTCAACGATGCCTTCGACATCATGGTCCCGCCCGTGGAGGCGAATGGCGGCGAGATCCTGAAGTTCCTCGGCGACGGCTTCTTCGCGATCTTTCCCTATGGCGGCGAGCGCAGCATGGCGGATGCGGTGATGGCGGCGAGCCGCACCATCATGGAAGGCGAGGCGAGGCTTGCGGAGACGGAGCTCGGCAGGACCGTGTCGTTCCGCTCGGCGCTGCACGCCGGACGTTTCCATTACGGGAACATCGGAGGCGCGAACCGGCTGGACTTCACGGCCATCGGCCGGCCGATCAATTATGCGGCAAGACTTCTCACCTGCGCTTCCGACCTGTCGCTGCACCGGGTCGCCTCGGCGGACGTGGCACAGCATCTGTGCTGCGCGCCGCGCGTGGCCAGCGAGGTGGCGTTCAAGGGCTTCGAAGGGCTGCAGAAGATCTACGTCTACTGATGCGCAGCGAGGCGATCGTCGGTGCCGTCATCGCCGGCGGCCGGTCGAGGCGGATGGGCGGCGGCGACAAGCCGCTGCTGCTGCTCGGCGGGAGAAGCATCCTAGACCGCGTGCTGGACCGCTTCGCGCCGCAGTGCGGCGCGGTGGTGATCAACGCCAACGGCGACGCCCGGCGACTGGATGGCTACCACCTGCCGCTCGTGCCCGATCCCGTGGAAGGCTTTGCCGGGCCGCTGGCCGGGCTCCTCGCGGCGCTCGACTGGGCGGCGGTCAACCGACCGGAAGCGGCGCTGGTGGCCACCGTCCCGGGCGACTGCCCGTTCCTGCCGCGCAACCTCGTCGGGCGCCTCTGGTCCGCACGACGGGCCGGGCGGGCGGAGATCGCCCTCGCCTCCTCCGGCGGACGGACCCATCCCGTCATCGGCCTCTGGCCCGTGACCCTGCGCACCGCGCTCCGGCATGCGCTGCTGGAGGAGGGGCTGCGCAAAGTGTCCGGCTGGACCGACAGGCATTCCTTGGCTCAGGCGGAATGGCCGGTCGGACCGGTTGACCCGTTCTTCAACGTCAATGCGCCGGAAGACCTCGCCCAGGCGGAGCGCCTGCTGCCTCTCGTAGCGGACTGACGGCACTCAGGAACGATCGCGCCGATGCGCTGTTGCGGAGAACCGGTGCGAGCAGGCATAGGAGGCCGTCGGCGGGCGCCTTTGCCCCGCCGATCGGTGCCGGCTGCAAGGAGTTTTCAGATGATCCCTTCGATCAGGGCGCGGGTCTGTCACCTGACCACCCTCATTCTGGCCGCCCTCGTTCTTGCGGCAAGCCTCGGCGCAGCCTCGGCACTGGAAACGGTGCGGGTGGGCGTGCTGACCTTCGGCACCGTCAACTGGGAACTCGACGCGATGAAGCACGCGGGGCTCGACCACGCGGCCGGCGTCGACGTCGACATCGTGGCCTTCGCCGGCGAGGACGCAAGCAATGTCGCGCTTCAGGCGGGCGACGTCGACGTCGTCGTCTCCGACTGGCTCTGGGTGTCGCGGCTGCGGGCCGATGGCGCCGACTACACCTTCGTGCCCTATTCCTCGTCGGTCGGCGCGATCATGGTGCCGGAGGATTCCGCATTGCGTTCGCTCGGCGACCTGAAGGGCCGCAGACTCGGCGTCGCGGGCGGACCGCTCGACAAGAGCTGGCTGCTGATCCGGGGACTGGCGGCGCGCGACAGCGACCTCGACCTCGCGACAGAGAACGACATCGTCTACGGCGCGCCGCCCCTGCTCGCCGAGAAGGCCCGGCAGGGCGAACTCGATGCCGTCCTGAACTTCTGGCACTACAATGCACGGCTGGAAGCGAAGGGCTTCCGCCGGCTGTTCGGCGCGGATGAGGCAGCTGTGGCGCTCGGCGCCACGGGGCCCGTCTCGGCGCTCGGCTGGGTCTTTTCCGAGCGATGGGCGCAGGCCAATCCGCAAGCCGTGCAGGGCTTCGTGGAGGCCTCGCGCGCGACCAAGACGCTGCTGGCCTCGTCCGACGCAGAGTGGGAGCGCCTCGCACCCCTGGTGCGAGCGGAAGGCGCGGAGCTCGTCGCGCTGCGCGATCGGTATAGGGAAGGCATTCCGATGCGGCCGGCAGCCGAGGACGAAGCCGATGCCGCAAGGCTCTATCGGGTACTCGCCGACCTCGGGGGAGCGAAGCTGGTCGGTGGCTCGGCCGTCATGGCACCGGGCACCTACTGGTCGCGGCTCGGCAACGGCTTCTGACCCCGGTGCGTCACGGCTCTCCGATCCTTTTGAGCGTCTGTTCGCTGCTGGGGCTCCTGGCGCTCTGGTGGGCGCTGGCATTGCAGGCCGATCCGCGCGTGTTTCCCGCTCCGCCCGCTGTGCTGGACGCGCTGCTGCGAGAAGCGGCGTCGGGCGACCTCGCCCGCCATCTCGGCATCACGCTGGTGCGCGTGGCGGCGGCCTTCACGCTCGCGCTCTCGATCGGCAGCGCCATCGGCATCGCGCTCGGCATGAGCCGCAGCCTGGACCGGCTGTTCGATCCCTGGGTGGTGCTGTTCCTCAACCTGCCGGCGCTCGTCGTCATCGTGCTCGCCTATGTCTGGTTCGGGCTGAACGAGGCTGCTGCGATCGGCGCGGTGGCGGTGAACAAGATCCCGAACGTGGTCGTCACGCTGCGCGAGGGCGCGCGCGCGCTCGATCGCGCCTATTCGGAGCTCGCCCAGGTCTACCGTTTCTCCTTTGCCAGCCGGATGCGGGACGTGGTGCTGCCGCAGCTGCAGCCCTATCTGGCGGCGGCCAGCCGGTCGGGGATCGCGCTGATCTGGAAGATCGTGCTGGTGGTGGAACTGCTGGGGCGGTCGAACGGGGTCGGCTTCCAGATCCACCTGCATTTCCAGCTGTTCGACGTAACGACCATCCTGGCCTACGCGCTGGCTTTCGTGGCGGTGATGCTCGTGGTCGAGGTCCTGCTGCTTCGGCCGTACGATCGGTACGCGACTCGCTGGCGGCGCTCGAATGCTTGAAGTCGATATCGTCTCGAAAGCCTATGCCACTGCCGAAGGCCCGCCGCTGCTGGCCATCGAAGGCCTGCGCTTCGCCATTGCCGACGGCGAGTTCGCCTGCCTCGTCGGTCCGTCCGGCTGCGGCAAGACCACATGCCTGCGCATCCTGCTCGGCCTGGAGCGCGACTTCGACGGCCGTTCGACGCTGCCCGGCGGCAATGCGCGAATCGGCGCGGCGTTCCAGGAGCCACGCCTGCTACCGTGGCGGACGGTGAAGGAGAACGTGCGTCTCGCCCAGCCCGCCGACCTGCGCGAGCGGCCGCTGGACCACCTGTTCGCGCGGATGGGCCTTGCGGGATTCGAGAGTTTCTATCCGGGCGAACTGTCGCTCGGACTCGCGCGGAGGGCGGCGCTGGCGCGCGCCTTCGCCGTCGAGCCCGGCCTGCTTCTGCTCGACGAGCCGTTCGTTTCCCTGGACGAAGCAACGGCGTCCGACCTGCGCAAGCTGCTGATCGACGTCTGGCAGGCACGCCCGACGACGGCGTTGATGGTCACGCACAACTTGCGCGAAGCGGTGCAGCTCGCCGACAGGATCATCGTCCTGTCGTCCCGGCCCGGGCGTGTGGTGGGGGACTATCCGGTGCCAGGGGATCGAAGCAGCCGTTCCTCCGGGCGGATCGCCGCGATCTGCGCCGACATCGCCTCCCGTTTCCCGGGCATCGCCTGAGCCCGGCAGGGGCTGCCCCGGAACGCGAAAGGCCTCCGGCTTGGAACCGGAGGCCTTCCCCACCGAAAGCCGGAGAGCGGATCCGCAAACGCCCTCCTGCCTTCAGTTACTCGGCAGGTTCCGCATCAACGCCAGGCTCGCCATCCGGAACCTCGGTCGCCGTGTTCCCGGCAGTGAAATCAGTCCCGGCTGCGCCGGATTCGCCCGACGTCAGCGCCGAACCCGTGCCAGGTTCGGACTCAGTCAGCCCGACCGTGTCCGGACCACCCACCAGCTTGCTCCGGCGCTTGGCGGCGTAGTCATCTTCGGTGATCCGCCCGGTGCCAGCAGCGTCATAGAGACCGAAAAGCGCGAGGTGGAAATCCCGATACTGCATGCCTTCGTCACCAACGCCATCAATGGCGCCCGCTTCGCCCATGGCGCCGGCGAACTCTTCCGGCGACACTACGCCGTCTCCGTCGTCGTCGAGTTCTGGAAAGGATAGCGGACGAGCGCTCGAGAACCACGCCCTGGATCCGGTGTCGTATTCCGGCCGGTCCAGCAGGTCGTTCTGGTCGTAGTCCCACGCGCCGAAGATACCACGATAAAGTTCTCGCTCGTTCAACCTCTGGTCGCCATCGGCATCCCAGCTGCGGAAGGCGGCGCGACTGACCTGCTGGAACTCCGCCCGGGACAGTCCGAGGTCGCCGTTCGCGTCGACGTCGCTGAACGTCCATTCGGCGGCCGCAATGGACGGGCCGGCAGAAAGCGTCAGAAGCAACGCGAGCGCAGTCGAGGGTATCGAGGTCTTCATCATGCACTCCGCAATTGCGTTGTTCGACCGAGAGGGAACCCCCACTTCCCTTCGATGTTCCCGACAAATGACGAACCAGCCGACCGCCCGCCCCCCATCCCCTATTTCCGCATCCCGCCTTCTGGCGGCCCGGGAATGGCCGATCCTGCTCGCCCTCGTGGTGCCGGCCGCGGCGGTCTGGGTCCTGCTCGAACTGGCAGACGAGGTGCGCGAAGGGAGCACCTCCGCGCTCGACGAGGCGCTGCTTCTTCTGTTCCGAAACCCCGTCGACCATGCCGACCCACTGGGGCCACCATGGCTGCAGGAGATGATGCGCGACTTCACCGCGCTGGGCGGCGTCGGCGTCCTTTCGCTGATCGCGCTCGGCGCCTGCGGCTACCTCATCCTCGTCCGCAAGAGGCGAGTGGCTCTGGCGGTGCTGCTGGCGGTCGCCGGCGGCGTTCTGCTCAGCCAGCTGATCAAGGCGGGCATCGACCGGCCTCGCCCGGACCTCGTCCCGCACGGTTCCTACGTTTCGACCGCCAGTTTCCCCAGCGGCCATTCCATGATGGCGGCGACCGTCTACCTGACGCTTGCAGCGATGCTCGCCCGCGTCCAGCCCCGCTGGCGAAGCCGCTCCTACCTGATCGGCTGCGCCGTCTTCATCGTTCTGCTGGTCGGCATCAGCCGGGTATACCTCGGCGTCCACTGGCCAACCGACGTGCTGGCCGGCTGGAGCGTCGGGGGCGGCTGGGCGATCGGCTGCTGGGGCATGACCCTGTGGCTGCAGCGGCGCGGTGCCGTCGAGGGTGAAGGCGACAGGCCGGCGGACGGCACCGTTCCTCAGGGTGGCCAGGGAACCGACTCTACTGCGCGGGCAGCGGGCCCTGCGTTGAAGGTTCGGGATCGTTGACGTCCGGCGTCGTCCGGTCTGCAGGCCGTTCATCGTCGGCCGCCGCGTCATCGCCGGCGTCGGAGCCTTCTCCCTCGTCGACGGGAGCGTAGTTCGGAATCTCTCCGCCGGTGGTCGCCTGGGGAGTCGGATCGGCGTCGACCTGCTCCGGCTGTCCCACTCCCTCGATCAGATGGTCCTCGGACCGGTTCGGCAGCAACGTCGAGTCCGGCGCATCGGTCGGCGCGTCCTCGCCGCAGGCCGCAAGCGGCAGCAGGAGTGCGAGCGCAATCATGGCGCGCGGAATGCGGATTTTCGGTTTCATGCCTGGTCCTCGCGGTGTCTGCTCCCCTGATGCTGGGGATGGCTGCCCAACGCCGCCGCGAAGAGCATGGTTCCCGTGCCCGGCGCGATCCCACCACAGGAACAAACCCATTACCGAACCGTTTTCCGGCACCACCCACCCTAGAAACGGAGACGACGAGATGGCCGATCAAGGCGACGCGAAACACGTCTGGAAGATGATGGAGACGATCGGGCTGTGCATGCTGGCCACGGAGGACGGACAGGACATCCGCTCCCGGCCGATGGCGGCCCATGTCGACCATGACGAGCAGATGATCTACTTCCTGACCGACGCGGCGAGCCACAAGGATGAGGAGATCGCCCGCAACCCGGCCGTCTGCCTCGCCTTTGCCGATCCCAAGGGCAACAATTACGTGTCGGTGAGCGGCCATGCCGAAGTCAGCAACGACCGCGCGAAGATCAAGGAGCTTTTCTCCACCCCGGCCAAGGCCTGGTGGGACGACGCCGGGGATCCGGCGATCCGGGTCCTGAAGGTACAGCCGAAGGACGCCCAGTATTGGGACGGCCCCGGCCGCGCCGCGAGCTTCGCCAAGATGCTGATGGCGGCGGCGAGCGATTCCCGACCCGACATGGGCGAGAACGCGAAAGTGCGCATGTAGCGCCCTCCCCGGCAGTCGCGACTGGCGACCGCCCGGCTGACGCCGGTTCCGCCGCCGTCAGCCCGCAGGGATGTTCACTTCAGCCGGCGCTGCGAGCAACCTGGGCCGCCAGTCGCGAGAAGGAGCCGTCGCCGGCGCCGCCGTTCGCTTCGCGCAGGAAGCGGATCGGAAAGAGGACCGCTGCAACGTTGGCGGGAGACATCTGCTCCGATCGACCGGGATCCGACCCCGCGACCGATTCGGCTCGGGCGAGCGCCGCGTCGATCTCGTCCTGCGAAAGGAGGTTCTTGCTCTTCAGCGCCTCGGCCATGGCCGATACGGCAAGAAGCAGGCCCTCAAGCTGGAGATTGGCGGTGTTCATACGTCGTCCTCCGTTGCGATTCGCGACTGGCGCTGGTTGCGGTGTCCAGGATGCGCAGGTGCGGAAGGGCTTCGGGATGCTCTTCCTGGAGCCACGCGACCAGCGCTTCCCGGACGACGCAACGCAGCGTGAAGGCGTCGCCGGCATTTCCGGCACTGGCGAGCACGCGCAGTTCCATCGCCTGCTCGCGGAAATCGGTGACCTGCACGGCGACGGTATTGCCGTCCCACAGGCGCGACCCCCGGACGATCCGCTCGACCTCGGCGCGGATCGCGTCCACCGGCGCGCGATAGTCGAGATAGATCATCACGACGCCCAGGAGGCTCGCTTCCTCCCGCGTCCAGTTTTGGAAGGGCGTTTCGATGAAGTAGGACAGCGGCACGATCAGCCGCCGCAGGTCCCAGATCCGGACCACCACATAGGTGGAGGTGATCTCCTCGACATTGCCCCACTCTCCCTCGACGATCACCGCATCGTCGATGCGGATCGGCTGCGTGACGGCAAGCTGGATTCCGGCGAAGAGGTTCTTCAGGACCGGCTGCAGCGCCAGGCCGACGACGATGCCGGCGGCGCCGGCCGAAGCGAGCAGACTGACGCCGTATTGGCGGATGCCCTCGAATGTCATCATCACCGCCCCGAGCGCGACGACGATGATCAGCGTGTCGGCCACCCTGAGCAGAATCCGCATCTGCGTGACGTGCTTGCGGGCAAGCAGATTGTCGTCGGTGTCGATCCGGAAGCGCTTGAGGTGGGCGCGCAGCCACAGATCGAGCACCACGCGGGCCGTCCAGGCCAAGAGCAGGATGAATCCGACAAGAAGGACATGGCGCACGATGTCGGCGCTGCGCTCGGTGAGCGGCGACAGCGTGGCAGCGAGGGCCAGCGCGCCCATGAGCAGGGCCAGGCTGACCGGCCCCCGGATGCGTTCCAGGGCCGTGCGCACGAACAGGGATTTCGGGTCGAGCAGACGAAGGCTACGGCGCACGATGAGGACCCGGAAGGCCCAGGACAAGAGAAGCGCCACTCCAAACAGGACGGAGACGACCGCCCAGTCGGGCAGAGCATCAATGAAACCGGTTCCTCGTTCCAGCACGTCCAAGCCCGCTCCTGTCGACGCCCGCCGGAAGGCGCGCGCCATCCGCGCTCCGCCGTGCCGGCTGGCGCCTCTCCCCGAACGTGGTGACGGCGTCGAGGTTCCTGCTGCGCGGGAACCTTCGGCTCGCGGAAGGGTTTTCCTTCGTGGCGGCTGCCAGCTCCGCCCGTTTCCCCACATCCCCCGGGAGTCACAGACCAGAATGAAATCCGTGTCCGACAGGTCTGCCGAGTCCCGTGCATCCGGACCCGCCTGTCACTTGCCCGAATGGCTTGCCGAGACGCGGGTCTGGGGCATATCGCTCCAGCTCTACGAACTCCGGTCGCGACGGAACTGGGGGATCGGCGACTTTTCCGACCTCGCCACCTTCTGCGACGTCGCTGCGGAGGCGGGCGCCGACTTCGTGGGCCTCAATCCGCTGCACGCGCTGTTCCTCGCCGACCCCGACCGCTGCAGCCCCTTCTCGCCGTCGAGCCGCCGGTTCCTGAACCCGCTCTACATCGCAGTGGACGCCGTCGCCGGATACGAGCCGTCCGGCCCCATCGCAGCCAAGGCTCGTGCGCTCGCCGCACTTCCGACAGTGGACTATGCCCAGGTGGCCGCGCTCAAGGTTACCGCGCTCCGGCAGATCTGGTCGCGCGACGGCTGGCGGGAGGACGAAGGCGCGTCCGCCGCCTTCGACCTTTACTGCGCCCGGAGGGGCGACGCCCTGAGGATGCACGCGCTGTTCGAGGCCCTGTCCGAGGAAATGGTGTCCCGGGGCTTCGGCTGCGGCTGGCGCGAGTGGCCGGAAGCCTTCGCCAACCCGCGTTCCGACGCCGTCACCGCCTTCACCCGCGAAAACGCCGACGAAGTGCGTTTCCAGTGCTGGCTGCAGTGGCTGTGCGAGACGCAACTGGAGAAGGCCGCCACGATCGCACGAGGCGCCGGCATGCGGATCGGCCTCTATCTTGACTTCGCCGTGGGCGAGGCGCCTGACGGATCGGCCACCTGGACGGACCGCGACGCCTATGTGGTCGACCAGTCGATCGGGGCGCCACCCGATTACTTCAGCGCCTACGGGCAGGACTGGGGCCTGACGCCGCTGTCGCCCAGGACTCTCGCCCGTACCGGATGCGCAGCCTTCGCGGAGCCGGTGGACACGGCGATGCGCTTCGGGGGCGCGCTGCGGATCGATCACGTGATGGCACTGGAGCGGCTGTTCTTCGTGCCCGAGGGACATTCGCCCGCCGAGGGCGCCTATGTCGACTATCCGACAGGGGCACTGATGGACGTGCTTGCGCGCCTGTCGAACAAGCACGGCTCGCTCGTGATCGGCGAGGATCTCGGAGTCGTGCCCGAGGGTTTCCGGGACAGGATGGCCGCGCGCCGGATCCTCTCCTACCGCATCGCCTACTTCGAGAAGGACGGGCCCCGGTTCAAGCCGGCCCGGGCCTATCCGGAACTCGCGATCGCCTGCCTGTCGACACACGACCTCGCCCCGCTCCGGGCCTGGTGGCGCGGCGACGACATCCGCCTGCGGCAGGGGATCGGCGCGATCGACGCCGACATGGCGGCAGTCCAGACCAGGGAAAGGGCTGCGGAACGCACGGCTCTCGTCGAGGCCCTGGAAGAGTCCGCTGCGCTGGCGCCGGACGAGGCGGAGCATTACGCCGCCGCGGCGGAAGACCCGGGGGATCTGCTTCCGGCGGGGTTCGCCGCGGCCATGCACCGCTTCATCGCGCTCACCCCCTGCAAGCTGGCGGCGGCGCGGCTTGCGGACCTGTCCGGCGACGACCGCCCGACGAACCTGCCGGGCACCGTCGACGCGTATCCGAATTGGCGATTCAAGTGCCCGATCCCGCTCGAGGACCTGCCGCACGACGAGCGTTTCGGCCGCATCACCGGCGCGCTTGCCGCCATCCGACCGAGAACCTGACGGCCAGAGGCCGAGAAACGGCTCCGACCTCCATGACGCTGCCCCGCGCCACCTATCGCCTGCAGTTCCGCAACGGCATGACCTTCGACATGGCCGCCGGGCTTGCGCCCTATATAGCCCGTCTGGGCATCAGCCACCTCTACGCCTCGCCGATCTTCACCGCGTCGCCCGGTTCCACGCACGGCTACGACGTCACGGATCATGGCGAGATCGATCCGGAACTCGGGGGTCGCGAGGGCTTCGACCGCATGGTGAAGGCCCTGCGCGCGGAGGGCCTCGGCCTCATCCTCGACATCGTGCCGAACCACATGGCGGCCGACCTCGCGAACCCCTGGTGGCTGAGCGTGGTGGAATGGGGCAGGCAGTCGCCCTATGCGCGCCACTTCGACGTCGACTGGAGCGAGCGGCTGACGCTGCCGCTGCTCGGCCGGCCCTACGCCGAAGCCATCGATGGCGGCGACATCCGGCTTGCCCTCGACGCCGAGCGCGGATGGATCGGGCTCGCGCTCGGCTCGCTGGTGATCCCGCTGCATCCGGCGAGCTACGAAAGCGTGCTGGCGCAATTCCGCGCGCCGGTGGCCCGGACGATCGTCGAAGAGGCCGGCCGCGCCACGCCGGCCGACGGCGACGCGTTTCACGCCCGGCTGCTTCCCCTCCTTGCGGATGCGGAAGCGCTGGCCGACGAGCTTGCCGAGGCCTCCCGCGATCCAGGCTTCGTCGACTGGGTGCACGGACAGCAGCCCTTCCAGCTCATCCACTGGAAGGACGCCCGAAGACATCTCAGCTATCGGCGCTTCTTCGAGATTACCGGGCTCGCCGGAGTCCGCGTCGAGGACGAGGCCGTGTTCGACGATGTCCACCGCCTGGTGCTGGAACTCGTGCGCAGCGGCGCCGTCGACGGGTTGCGGATCGATCACGTCGACGGGCTCGCCGATCCCGCGGCCTATCTCCGGCGGCTCCGCGCGGTGATCGGGCAGGACGTCTACCTGGTGGTCGAGAAGATCCTCGAAGGCGACGAGACGCTGCCTTCCGACTGGCCCATCGACGGGACGACCGGATACGAATTCATCGACAGCCTCGCCGAACTCTTCGTGGACGAAACGGAGGCCGATGCTCTCGCCGAGGCGCATCGGCGCGCGCTTGGCGAGTTGCAGGACCCGCACGCGATGATCCGGGCAGCACGGGAGCGCACGCTCACCCACAACTTCGCCGGCGAACTCGGCGCACTTGCCCGGCTCGCCTGCAAGGCGATGGCGCAGGCGGGAGAGCGAATCTCCGAAGACGTGTTCCGGGAAGCTGTATCGGCGGTGATCGTCGCCATTCCCGTCTATCGCACCTACGGCACACGCGAAGGCCTTGCCGCGCACGACCTCGAGGTCGTGCGGCAGGCGGCGCGGGATGCGGGCCGCGGGCTCGGAGCCGACCTCCGCCGGCCGGTGGAGCTCGTGGAGCGTCTGTTGGCCGGCGACATCGCGCCCGGAACGGAAGAGACGGCGCGGATCTTCCGCGAGAAGCTGCAGCAACTGTCCGGCCCGGTGATGGCGAAAGCCGTGGAGGACACGGTGTTCTATCGCTTCAACCGGCTGATCGCGCTCAACGAGGTCGGCTGCGATCCGGCGCGGCCCGCCGGACGGATCGAGCGGTTCCATGCGCGGCTCGCCCGCGCCGCCGAATGCCGCGATCATTCGCTGCTCGGTACTGCCACTCACGACACCAAGCGCGGCGAGGACGCCCGCGCGCGGCTCTACTCGCTCTCGGAAGCACCCCTCGTCTGGGCCGACGCCGTGGAGCGCTGGCGCGGCCTGCACCGGGACGGGATTGCCGCACTGGCGACCGGTGCCGCGCCGGAACCTGCGACCGAGTGGCTGCTCTATCAGGCGCTGGCCGGACTGTGGCCGGACGAAGGCGTCGCCCCTTCAGCGGAAACCCTCGCCGCGCTGCAGGCGCGCTTCATGCCCTATCTGGAGAAGTCGCTGCGGGAGGCCAAGACCCGCACCAGCTGGACGGAAGAGCAGGCAGACTATGAGGCGGCCGTGGCGGCCTATGCACGGAAGCTCCTCGATCCAGACAATCGGTCCTTCCATGAGGACTTCACCGCCACCCTTCGCCCCTTCGCGGCCGCCGGTCGCCTCAACAGCCTCACCCAGACACTGGTCAAGCTGACGGCACCCGGCATACCCGACGTCTACCAGGGCAGCGAAGGGGGCGACTTCAGCCTCGTCGACCCCGACAACAGACAGCCGGTCGACTTTGCGACGCTGGCCGCCCGGCTGGGCGCGCCGCGCGGAGAGGGAGCCGAAACGACCGAAACCGCGGCAGAGGCCTTTGCGAGGGAGAAGCAGATTCTGATAGCGGCGGTGCTCGCCTATCGCCGGCAGCGGCCGAATCTCTTCGCGACCGGCGGTTACCTGCCGCTCGCGATCGAAGGTGTGCGTGCGCGCCATGCAGTTGCCTTCGCGCGGCAGGCCGGGGACTGTCTTGCGATCACGGTGGCGCCCCGGCTCGTGCTCGGCGGCATCGATCCGGAAACGGGTCGGGTGCCGTCGGAATGGTGGGGCGATACGCGTGTATCGATCGCGCCGGGCATGACCGGTGGAGCGCTCCGGGAGGTTCTCTCGGGCAGCCGTCACGAGGCGGCGGACCGGCTGATGCTCGGTGAACTTCTCGCGCGGCTTCCGGTCGCGCTCCTGTCGCGCTGACGGCCGGCAGCCGGCGTCGAGCGCGCGGCGGAACCCATCACGCGCTGCGTCGTTCGCAGTAGAAGCAGTGGAGACGCAGATGACCGATGACCGCAAGGACCGCAAGCCGGCGGACGTGACCGAGACGGACCTGGCGCCGGAGCGGATGGGCAGGAACAGCCTGCAGGGCGACGACCAGCAGAACGTGCGCAACGAACGGCACGCGGTGCCCGATGGCAAGCGCGAACCCGACGACAGCGTAGTCGAAAGCTTCCGGAAGATGGACAAGGACGTCCGGGCCCGGACGGAGATGCACAAGGGCGCCACTCGCGGCAAGGACTGATTCCGCAGGAACATTCGACGCATTGACGGATTGAACCGGCGTCCGGTGGTCGAGCGGATCGCCGGACGCATATGAATTCCATCGACCCGGATCGTGGGAAAGCTGCCGCGCCGCCGGGTCCATCGCGATGAGGGAGCGGCCGATGGCAAAGGACGAGAGGTCAGCGGGACGGGGCGCAGGCTACTGGTACACCGCAGCCACTGGAGCCCTCCTCGCGCTGCTCGGGCTCGTGCTCGGCGCCGGCGGGGTATGGCTGGCGATGCTCGGTGGCTCCTGGTACTACGTCTTCGCCGGGATCGGACTGATCGTCTCGGGCCTGCTGCTGGCACGACAGTCGCTGGCCGGCGTGTCCGCCTATCTGGTGACCTGGCTGGGTACGGTGATCTGGGCCTTCTGGGAGGTCGGGACCGACTGGTGGGCGCAGGTTCCGAGGATCGTCGCGCCGACCGTGCTTCTCGTCCTCGTCCTGCTGTGCCTGCCTGCGCTGTTCAAGCGCGACCGGCGCCTGCACCGGCATCATGCCGGCGTTCGGGGCGCTGCGGCCGCACTCCTCGTCGGGCTATCGGCGGCCGTGGCCTGGGCCGCGAGCGGCGCCCCTTCCGCCATGGCGCAGGGCACGACCGCCCCTCTTCCACCCGCCGACGAGACCCGGCCCACGGAGCCGGCGCCGGATGAATCGCCCGCGGAGCCGGAGGCTCCGGCCCGTCCCTCGCCCGGCACGTCCCCCGGCGGCACCACGCCCGCGCCGACCGAGCCCGCCGCACGGTCCGAACCAGCCCAGAACGCGACCGGTGCGGAGGCCGCCCTCGGTGCTGCTGCGCCACAGGAGCCGATGGCCATGATGCCGGCCGGGGAGGACTGGCCGGCCTATGGCGGCACCTACGAGGCGCAGCGCTACTCGCCGCTCGATCAGATCACCCCGGAGAACGTTTCGCAGCTGCAGCAGGTGTGGGAGTACAACACAGGCGCGCTGCCGCAGGACGGGGACGGCAGCGATGGCGCCTACGCCGCGGAGACGACGCCGCTCGTGATCGACGGAACCATGTATCTCTGCTCGGCGATGAACGACCTCATCGCGCTGGACGCCGACACCGGCCGGGAGATCTGGCGCTACGAGGCGGGGGTTTCGACCGACGCCATCCCCTACAGCGCAAGTTGCCGCGGTGTTTCCTACTACGCCGTTCCCGGCGAGCGGCCGGAGCAGACATGCGCGACACGGGTCATCGAAGGCACGCTCGACGCGCGGCTCGTCGCAGTCGATGCGCAGACGGGCCTGCCGTGCGACGATTTCGGCGACCAGGGGCAGGTGAACCTGCTCGAGGGCATCGGCGATTCGGTGCCGGGCTTCTTCTCGGTCACCTCTCCGCCCACCATCGTCCGCGGCGTCATCGTGGTTGGCCATCAGGTGCTCGACAACCAGCACCGCGATGCCCCTTCGGGCGTCGTGCGAGGCTACGATGCCGTGACGGGCGAATTGCGGTGGGCGTGGGACCTCGCCAATCCCGACCTCGACGGCCTGCCGCCGGAAGGCGAAACCTACACGCGCGGCACCCCGAACATGTGGACGATCGCCAGCGGCGACGACCAGCTCGGCCTGGTGTACCTGCCGCTCGGCAATTCGGCGGTGGACTATTACGGCGCCGACCGCCGCGACCTGTCCAACCAATACGCCACGGCGCTTGTGGCGCTGGACGTGACGACCGGCAAGCCGGCGTGGCATTTCCAGACGGTGCACTACGACGTGTGGGACTACGACCTCGGCTCGCAGGGCACGCTCGTCGACCTTCCGGCGGGCGACCGCACGGTGCCGGCGATCGTGCTGCCGTCGAAGCAGGGCGAGATCTACGTGCTCAACCGCCAGACGGGCGAACTGCTGTTCCCGGCCGAGGAGCGGCCGGTGCCGTCGGGCGGCGTCGAGCCGGAAAACCTGTTTCCCACCCAGCCCTTCTCGACCTATCACACGCTGCGCAAGCCCGACCTTACCGAGCGCGACATGTGGGGCATGTCGCCGCTCGACCAGCTGTGGTGCCGCATCCAGTTCCACCGGGCCAACTACGAGGGCATCTACACGCCGCCGTCCGTCGACCGGCCGTGGATTCAGTACCCCGGCTACAATGGCGGCTCCGACTGGGGCGGGATCGCGGTCGATCCGGTCCGCGGCGTCATCATCGCCAACTACAACGACATGCCGAACTACAACCAGCTCGTTCCGCGCGAGCGGATCGAGGAACTTGGGGTGCGCCCGATTTCGGCGGCGGAGGAGAGCGATCCGGACGCACCGGACGATCTATCGCCGCAGGGCGGCGTGCCCTACGGCATCGACGTGAACGCCGGCTGGCGCGTTCCGCTGACAGGCATGATGTGCAAGCAGCCGCCCTACGGCGGCATCCGCGCCATCGACCTGGCGACCGGCGAGACGCTCTGGGACAGGGCCTTCGGCACCGCCCGCGCCAACGGTCCTTTCGGGATCCCCTCGCGCCTGCCTTTCGTGATCGGAACGCCGAACAATGCCGGTGGCGTGATCACGGCCGGCGGCCTGATGTTCATTGCGGCGACGACGGACAACCTGCTCAAGGCAATCGATGTCGAGACCGGCGATACCGTCTGGGACGCTGTCCTGCCGGCCGGCGGACAGGCGACGCCGATCACCTATGCCGTCGACGGCATCCAGTACGTCGCCATCATGGCCGGTGGGCACCACTTCATGGAAACGCCGCTCGGTGATTCGGTGATTGCATGGTCGCTCCCGGCGGGAAGCAGGCAGCCGTGACGACGGACGCCGGGCAATGAGAGACGAAACCAAACCGGCCTTCGATCGTGAGGGCCGGTTTTGGCATCTGCTGTGACCGACGCTCCGTCTCTGCGCGTCAGCGTTCCACGAGCTTGTTGAAACGACTGGTCTTGCCGCTCTTCACTTCGTCCTGGTAGAGGAAGGCGAGCTTGCTCTCCTCGAAGATGCGGAAGAACTCGTCCCACTCGATCTGCTCGAGACCGTCCTCCGGATCACCGAAATCGATCCGCAGGATGCCGCCCTTTCCCTTCGTGTCGACCATCGCCGGGTGACCGTCGCGCGCTTCCGCCCATTTGCGGATTTCGTCGTGATTGGTGGTGGTTCTGGCTTCGCTCATGAACTGCACTCCATCTGGTTGCCGCTCCCAAACCATGCCGGCCGGAACGGGTTCCATCTGCGACGCGCGCTCCGGCTTGCGGCCGGGACCCCAAACCCGGCGGCACGAGAGGCCCGTGCGGCCACCGCCTCAACGCGGCCTCTTCCCGCCGGGCGAACCAAACGCGATCGGCCGCGTTAGTTCTGCGACCAAGGAGGTCGAACATGCAGATCATCGACATCAGGATCACGCCCGCCGCCGCGGCGGAAGACATGTCCAGCGTGCGCTTCATCGGCGAGGGCGGCGACGAGGTGGCCGTGACGATCGCCCGCCCCCACGATGGCGGCGCAACGATGGACGAGGAACTCGTGGCGACCGCCAAGGTCATGCTGCTGCACGCCGCGGCCGCTCGGATCACCGACGCGACGTCCATCGAACCGGAGATCGTGCCCGCGGCCGAGGCGACCGGCGAAAGCGGAGAGATCGAGGGGCTCCAGTCGCTCGAGGAGGAACAGGACAACCCGTACCAGAACCCGGACGACGCGCTGCCGGACGACGAGGCCGAGCGCGCCATCGACGAGGGCATGGACCGGACGCGCGGGCGCTTCGGGGAATAGTCAGGCGGTGGGTTCGACCTTGTCCGGCGCACGTTCCCGAAGTTTTTCCTGGAGCCGCATGGCGAGGTGGAGGAGCTTTTCGGGGACGGGTTCCCGCGCGATCTCATCCAGCAACCGGCCGAACTCCTCGGGCAGGCCGGGCTCTCCCGGCTTCTCGTCTGCTGCCGTCATGTCGCAAAGTCCTGTCGAAAGACGCGTCCCTCGCTGCTTCCCTATTGCGATTTGAGACGGATGCAATGGGAGGCGCTTCACATTTGTGACATCGCTGACACGGCAGATGCGGTTTTTCTCCGCGAAAAGGCTGTCGGCGCAACACCAGGCGGTATCGCCGCGGGGAGGACATGATGTCGGGCATCGCCGCCAGCCGGCCTGCGGGCGGGCCGCGCCCCGCTTCGGGCCGCATGGCAGCCGCCACGCTGGCGTGCGGGGCGCTCCTGCTCGCGCTGCTGTGGCTCGGGCCGCTGCCCGACATGGCAAGACGCGCCTTCTCCCCGCACATGGTCCTGCATCTCGGGGTCACCGTCGTTGCCGCTCCGCTGATCGCGCTCGGGCTTGTCCGGCTCGGCCGCGACCGGCCGGTTCGCCACCCGCTCGCCCTGGCCCTGGCAGCCTCGCTCTTCGAGATGCTCGTCGTCTGGGGCTGGCACGCGCCCGTCCTGCATGAGGCGGCGGCGGCGCGCCTTTCGGCCTTCGCGGCTCAGCAGGCAAGCTTTTTCTGCGCTGGCGTCCTGATCTGGGCGACAGCCTTTGCCGGCAACAGCCGAGCGACGGCCGGCGTCGGCGTCTTCGCCATGCTGTTCACTTCCATGCATATGGCCATGCTGGGCCTGCTTCTGTCGCTGGCGCCCGGCCTTCTCTACGATCCCGCCTTCTGCCTCGGCGCCTGGGGCCTCGACCCGCTGGACGACCAGAGACTGGGCGGCGCGCTGATGGCGGTGCTCGGCGGCCTGCCCTATCTCGCGGGCGGCCTGGCGCTGACCTGGCGGATGCTCCGCGACTGAGTCCGGTCCACGCGGTGGTCGGCCGCTCTTCAGCGAAAGTTGGAGGCGTGGGAGCGCAGGGACGAGAGCAGCGACTTCACGAGACGTGGCGGCTGTTCCGGATCGAGTACGTCGCTCTCGGCCAGCCGCTCCTCGGCGGCATTGATGGGCGCCGGTTCGAAGGGCCGCAGCGTCCGGCCGCTGCCGCGCAGCGCATCGATCGCCGCAATGAGCGATCCACTCATGTCGTGGCGCGCCTTGTGAACGACGCTCGGCGCACAGCCCAGATGCTCCGCCAGCAGGTCGTCGGCAATGGCCTCGATCCGCCTGCGCAGGTCGCGGTCCGCCGGCGCCGCTTCGATCGCCAGGTCGCATTCGGTGTCGAAGCCCATCGACCGGTTGTTGAGGTTGGACGAGCCGATCCGGAAGAGCATGTCGTCGACGACCAGAATCTTGGCATGGACATAGATCGGCCGGCCACGTTCGGTCACTGGCGTGTAGATGCGGAAACGCCCGTACATGTCGGCGCGGCGAACCCGGTCGAACATCCGGGCCCGGGCCGAATCCATCACCTCCGCTTCCAGGAAGCCATCTGCGGATTCCGGGTTGACGATCACGATCTCGGGTCCGTCCTTCTCGACGAGACGGCGGGCGATGGCGTCGGCGACGGCGCGGGAGGCGAAGTACTGGCTTTCGCAGTAGATCGTGCGCCGGGCGGCGCCGATGGCGTCGAGCGTCAGCCTTTCGATTTCCCGCACGTCCTCGGCATCCTCGTCGCCGGGCATGGTCCTGGCGATTCCGAGCGTCACGTTCCGGAACGTCGGCTCGATGCGGTCAGGCCAGATTGCGGCCTGGCTCGGCGGCGGCTCGAGGTCCTGTCCGGTCGCCCGCTTCCAGCGTTCGCGGGCGAGGTCCCCCAGTGCGCGGGCCGCGCCGTCGTCGACCGCTGCCGTCGCATCGTGCCAAGGGCCGTAGGATCGACCGCTCGGCCTGACCCGCCGGGGGTCCTCGTCGAGATGGTCGCGGGTGTCCCACCGGTCGGCGGTCATGTCGATCCCGCCGCAGAAAGCCAGGACGTCGTCCACGACGACGATCTTCTGGTGGTGCGCGGCGCCCGGAGGATGCATCCGGTCGAGCTTGAAGTGCAGCCGACGGCTGGTCGTCCAGCCGAGGAGCGCAAAAGGGGTGGTGCCGCGGCCGAGCGCAAACAGCGTTCCGAGATCCCACTTGAGGACGTAGACATTCAGATCCGGCCGCTGCTTCACCAGCCAGCGCAGGAAGGGTCCCAATTCCTCCGGGCCGTCGAGTTCCGCGCCTTCGGGCTCGAACTTGATGCGCGTGTCGAAGTCCCATCCGATCAGGTAGATCGAGTGACGCGCCTTCAGGAAGGCGTCCTTCACCGCGCGGAAATAGGCCGCCGCGTCGACGATGACAGCGGCGCGATCGGCATGGGCCACCCGCCAGCAGTTCCGGCCGGCGGACAGAAGGGGCTCGTCTTGGTCCGGAGTCGAGCTTGTCATCACCGCAACAACCGGCGCGGCGACAACAGGTTCCAACGGGTGTCGAAATCGGAACGCGCCGACGGAGAACGGCTCAGGCCGTCACCCCGACCACGCTTATCGACCCGTCGCTCTCCAGGATGACGGCCTTGGTCGCCTCCACGCCCTGGGCACCGTTGGACCGGATGGCGCTCGTCACCTCCTCCTCGGTGATGCGCTGACGCAGCATGGAATCGCGGCAGAACCGGCCGTCGCGGGCGAGCAGCGCCGGCTCGGACCGCACGAAGCGGGCGAAGCGGCGGGACCGCACGGACAGAAAGGTGACCAGGTACTGCATCAGGATCAGAAGCCCGAGGGCCGTCGCGCCTCTGGCGAGACCGACCGACTGCTCCAGAAGGATGGAAGAGAGGGTTGAGCCGAGGGCAACGGTGACCACGAGGTCGAAAGCGTTCAGCTTCGCCAGCGTCCGCTTTCCCGAGATGCGGAGAAAGAGCACGAGGCAGCCATAGGCCATCATGCCCACGACGACGGTGCGTACGACGCCGTCCCATCCCTGGAAGATCATCTGCGACCAGTCCATTGCAATGTCCCCGAGGTTCATCGTCAGCGTCGTCGCCACCGGACAGACGGGCCGGGGGCCGCTGACGGCCCCCGGCGTGTCTCAGATAAGCGATCAGCCACCGGATCAGGATTCGAAGATCTCGACCTCGGCTTCGTCGCCGAGTTCCTGTCCGCTGTCGGCGTTCCAGCGCGGCATGGCCTCGAGGTCTTCCTCGCTCAGGCCCTGGAGGACCAGCTGATCGTCCCCTCGAATCGAGGAGACCCGGTCGAGCGGCAACGCGACCTCGCGCGCGCCCATGCCAAGGAAGCCGCCCTCGGCAAGGATGAGGTACGTGCGGTTGCCGTTGGCCACCACGCGCTCGACCTGGCCGAGCTGGTCGCCGCGTGCGTTCACGATCTCCCGGTCGACGAGTTCGTCGACACGGACGGTTGTCGCGGCACCCTCCATCCGGCCGTCGCCCCGGAGCGCCTCATAGGCCTGCTCAGGCATCTGATCCTGCCCGATCGAGGCCGTGCGGTCGCCATCCGGCTGGCCCTGCTGATCCTGCATCGCCTGCTGGTTCTGCCGCGCCTGCTGGTCCGGCTGGCCCTGCTGGCTGGCAGCCTGGTCGCCCATCCGCTCCACGCGCACGTTCGGTTCGCCGGTCCGATTGTAGGTCACCTGCGGCTCGCCTTCCGACTCGAACTCGATGTTCGGTTCGGCGCGCTCGTAGCGAACCTGCGGCTGGGCGTGCTCGATCTGGACGCGCGCCTGCTGCTCGGCGCCCTCGCGTCGAACGACTGCCTGTCCGCGCTCGACCTGAACCTGAGCCTGGTCCTGATCCTGGACGTCGACTTCCGGCTGCTCCATCTGCACCGAAACCTGCGGCTCGGGCTGGTTCACGCGCACGTCGGGTTGCCCCTGCGAGACGTTGAAGCGGGGTTCCGGCACATCCACCGTGACGTTCGGCTCCGGCATCCGGACGATGATCTCCGGCTCTGCCTGCGTGATCGTGATCTGCGGGCGCGGCATCTGCACGCGCACGGTCGGCTCGGCCTGGCGCACGATGATCTGCGGCGCAGCCTGCTCGACCCTCGCCTGTGCGGGATCCTGGGAGTAGGTGATTTCGGGAGCGTCCTGCTCTACGAGCACGCGCGGCTCGGGCTGGTTCACGACGATCCGGCCGCCGTCGACGTCCGTGCCGGCCTGCGCGGCATCCATCTGCCGGTTCTGGTTTGCACCCGAGCCGGCCTGATCGGCGGCCGTCTGGCCGGGGCCCGTCTGCAGCTGACCGTCCTGGCCCTGCTGCCGAGCCATCCGGTCGCGGCGCTCCAGTTCCTCGATCGCCTGTTCGGCCTGCGCGACATACTGTGCGCATTCGAGGCGCCCGTCACTGGAGATCACGTCGTTGGCGCGATCGATCCACTCCTCGCGGAAGCGGTCCTCGTAGTCCCGAACGATCAGCGTCAGCCGCTGGCAGGCCTGCACGGCGGCGTTCTGGTCGGCCTCCTGCGCCAGAGCGGCCGGTGCGGCTGTGCCGCACATCAGGCCGGCGGCAAGGAGCAATCTGGTATGGTTCTTCATCTCGTGTCCTCTCGTTTGGAATCGAAGTGTTCTTCTGGGGATGCGAGAGAGCGCTGACCGCCTGCAGTGAGGGGTCGCCGCGTCTCGACCCGGTCCGGGCCGTGCGGCACGCTGCTCCCTTGGCAAACTGCCGGACCCGGCATCTGTTCCCGGCGCATGCGTTCCGATTTGTCGCCGCTGCGGCAGAACCATGGCCGGAAGGCGCAGCCGGCGGCGGTGCCGGCCTCATTTGCTTGAAGCCGCAGGTCCGGCGCGCTACAAGGCCGCGCGCCGTGGCGCGCAATGAAGCTGCGCGGGCGGCACGCCTCTGAACGACATGTCCGGAACAAGGCCTTCCGGCGGAGCGAACGACCATGCAGGCTGAACCGATGACGACCGTCTTCCACACCGGCGGATGCCGCTGCGGAGCCGTGCGCTTCGAGGCCGAAGTCGAGCCGCACCACATCAGCTACTGCCACTGCACCGATTGCCGCCGCGCCACCGGCGCGCCGGTGTCGGCTTTCGTGGGCTTTCCGGCCGACGGCGTGCGATTTACCGCCGGCGAGCCGCGCCCGTACGAGAACGGTCCGGTCCGCCGGAGCTTCTGCGCGACCTGCGGCTCGCCGGTGGCCTACGACGATGCGCGACTGGCCAACCAGATCTGGTTCATGCTCGGCGCGATGGATCACCCGGAGAACTACAAACCGACGCTGCACGCCTATGTAGGCGAACAACTGCGCTACGTGCACATGCCCGACGACCTGCCGCGGCACGTGCGATCGAGCGTGGAGAGACCAGGAAACCTGCAATGAAGTTCACCCTGTCCTGGCTGAAGGACCACCTCGACACCGAGGCTTCCCTCGCCGAAATCTGCGAACGGCTGACGATGATCGGCCTCGAGGTCGAGCATGTCGACGACAAGGCGGCGCTGAAGCCCTTCGTCATCGCCAAGGTGCTGACCGCCGAGAAGCACCCGGAGGCCGACAGGCTGCGCGTGCTGACGGTGGATACAGGGGCCGGCAAGCCGATCCAGGTGGTCTGCGGCGCTCCCAATGCGCGCGCCGGGCTGATCGGCGCTTTCGCCGCGCCCGGGACCTACGTGCCGGGCATCGACGTGACGCTGTCGGTCGGCAAGATCCGCGGCGTGGAGAGCCACGGCATGATGTGCTCGGAGCGCGAGCTGATGCTGTCGGACGAGCATGACGGCATCATCGACCTGCCGGGCGACGCGCCGGTGGGCCAGTCCTTCGCGTCCTGGGCGAAGCTCGACGACCCGGTGATCGAGATCAACCTGACGCCGAACCGGCCCGACGCCACCGGCGTCTACGGCATCGCGCGCGACCTCGCGGCGGCCGGCCTCGGAACGCTGAGGACCGGCGCGGTGGAGCCGGTCGGCGGGGCGGGCGACTGTCCGGTGAAGGTGACGATCGCGGCCCCCGACCTATGCCCCGGCTTCGCGCTGCGCCTCGTGCGGGGCGTGAAGAACGGCCCCTCGCCGAAGTGGATGCAGCAGCGGCTGATGGCGATCGGCCTGCGCCCCATCAATGCGCTGGTCGACATCACCAACTACGTCACCTTCGACCGCGGCCGGCCGCTGCACGTCTTCGACGCCGCCAAGGTGAAGGGCGATCTGGTGGTGCGGCGCGCCGTCGACGGCGAGACGGTGCTGGCGCTCGACGGGCGCGACTACACGCTTACCTCCGAGATGTGCGTCATCGCCGACGACGACGGCATCGAGTCCATCGCCGGCATCATGGGCGGCGAGCACTCTGGCTGCGACGAGGCGACGACCGACGTGCTGATCGAATCGGCGCTGTGGAACCCGCTCAACGTCGCCCGCACCGGCCGCGAGCTCGGCATCATCACCGATGCGCGCTATCGCTTCGAGCGCGGCGTCGACCCCGAATTCATGGCGCCCGGGCTCGAACTCGCGACCCGGATGGTGCTCGACCTCTGCGGCGGCGAGGCTTCGTCGGCGCAGGTCGTCGGCTACGAGGGGCATACCGCGAACACGATCGCCTTCCCGGTGTCGGAAGTGACGCGGCTGACCGGCATCGAGGTGCCGGCCGAGGAGGCGCGCGGCATCCTGGAGCGGCTCGGTTTCGGCGTGGCCGACGTGTTCGGCATGGATATCTCCGACGGCCCGCGCAACGCCGGCTCGACGCTGAGCTACCTGTCGGCCGAGAACATGCGCAACGTGCGCCGCAAGGGCGCGTTCGATGTGACGGTCCCTTCCTGGCGTCCGGACGTGGAAGGCAAGGCCGATATCGTCGAGGAGGTGATGCGCATCCACGGGGTGGAGAAGATCGCGCCGCAGCCGATGGTGTCGCACGACGCCGTCAACGGCCGCATCCTGACGACGCTGCAGATCCGCACGCGAGCGGCGCGGCGGGCGCTCGCCGTGCGCGGCATGATGGAGGCCGTCACCTGGTCGTTCATCCCGGCAAAGCACGCCGAACTGTTCGGCGGCGGGCAGGAGGCGCTGAAGCTCGCCAACCCGATCGCCGCCGACATGTCGGACATGCGGCCCTCGCTGCTGCCCGGCCTGATCGCGGCAGCGCAGCGCAATGCCGATCGCGGCTTCGCCGACGTGGCGCTGTTCGAGGTGTCGGGCACCTACGAGGGTGACGCGCCGGACCAGCAGCGCCGCGTCGCCGCGGGGGTGCGCCGCGGCACCGCGCGGATGGACGGCTCGGGCCGCTCCTGGTCGGGCAATGCCGCCACGGTCGGCGTGTTCGACGCCAAGGCCGACGCGCTGGCGGCGCTGGAGGCCTGTGGCGCGCCGGTGGACAAGCTCCAGCTCGAGGCCGGCGGCCCCGCCTGGTACCATCCCGGCCGCTCGGGCACGATCAAGCTCGGCCCGAAGGTGGTGCTCGCCACCTTCGGCGAGTTCCACCCGCGAACGCTGGAGGCGCTCGACGTGTCGGGGCCGCTCTGCGGCTTCGAGGTCTATGTCGACGCCGTGCCGGAGCCGAAGGCGCGCGCAACCCGCACAAAGCCACGTCTCGACCTGTCGCCCTTCCAGGCGGTGCGGCGCGATTTCGCCTTCGTGGTGGATAAGGCCGTCGAGGCCGGCACGCTGACCAAGGCCGCACTTGCGGCCGACAGGAAGCTGATCACCGGCGTGACGGTGTTCGACGTGTTCGAAGGCGCCTCGCTCGGCGAGGGCCGCAAGTCGATCGCCATCGAGGTGTCGATCCAGCCTGTCGACAAGACGCTGACCGACGAGGACTTCGAAGCGCTCGCCGGGCGGATCGTCGAGAACGTGAAGAAGCAGACCGGCGGCGTGCTGCGGGGATGAGCCGGCCGCCGCCGCGCCCGCCGCGGGGGTGTTTGCCGGCTTCCGGCCGTCCCCGGCGTCCGCGCGTAGGCCATTGACAAGAGCCCGGCCTTCGGAGGAAGGGTCTGCGCAGAAGGGAGCCGGATGCGCTCCCGCGCGTTAGGCTGGCAGTCAGCCGACAGGAGCCCCAGGACATGTTTACGCTCGAAATCGACGGCGTCGCCGTCGCAATGACCGATGCCGACGAGGCGGAAGCCCGCGAGATCTTCGACAGCGAGGATTTCAAGGCCGACCTCGCCGATTTCACCACCGACGGCAAGCCGGTGTGGGACGGCAAGTCGCCCTTCACCATCCGCCCCGCCACCGAGGACGAGGAAGACCTCTTCGACGACAGCCTCGAGGCGGACGAGGACGAGGACGAGGAAGACGAGGACGGCGCGAGTGTCGTCTTCCTGGTGATGGTCGACCAGTTCGACGACGAGTTCGACGACGAAGACGAGTGAGCGATTCCGGGAGGGCGCGCGACGCGCGCCCCCGGCCACGGCGTTCGGCACCCCGGCGGCCAGCCGAGGTGTCGGCCGCCGGTCCACCTCCCTCCCGCCCCGACCGGCCAGATGGAGAGGCATCATGACCCCGATCGCCAGAACCACCCTTCCCTGCGGAGAAGCCTTGCCCGTGCTCGGCCAGGGAACCTGGATGATGGGCGAGGCCCACGGCAGCCGGTCCGCGGAGGTGTCGGCGCTTCGACTCGGGATCGACCTTGGCATGACTCTGATCGACACCGCGGAGATGTATGCCGCGGGAGGAGCCGAGACGGTCGTGGCCGAAGCCATCGCCGGCCGGCGTGACGACCTGTTCCTCGTCTCGAAGGTGCTTCCGTCCAACGCATCCCGTGCGGCGACGATGCGGGCCTGCGAGGCCAGCCTGCGGCGGCTCGGCACGGATCGCATCGACCTGTATCTGCTGCACTGGCGCGGAAGCGTGTCTTTGGCCGAGACGGTGGACGCCTTCGAGGCACTGAAGGCTGCGGGCAAAATCCGTCACTGGGGCGTCAGCAACTTCGACGCCGACGACATGGACGAGCTCGCCCGCCTGACCGCGGGCGGCGCCGTCCAGACCAACCAGGTGCTCTACAACCTCGCCACGCGCGGCATCGAGTTCGACCTCCTGCCGCAGGCGCGGGCGGCCGGACTTCCCATCATGGCCTATTCACCGGTGGCGCAGGGCGACCTCGTTGCCGATGGACGGCTTTCTGCCGTGGCGGAGCGGCATGGCGCGACGCCGGCGCAGGTGGCGCTGGCCTTCGTGCTGTCGCGTCCCGGGGTCATCGCCATTCCCAAGGCCACGCAGCCACAGCATGTCAGCGCCAACCGGGCCGCCGCCGACCTCGCGCTGTCGGCGGCCGATCTTGCCGAACTGGATCGCCTGTTCCCGCCGCCGCGCCGGAAGATGGCGCTGCAGATGATCTGACCGGCGGCCGCGGATCTCCTGTGTGGAGCCGGAGCAACCGCACCGGCGACGCGGTACCATCTTGCATCCTGATCTGCCCTGCACCATATCCCCGTCTGCGGGCCGGGCCCCTCTGGCGATCGTCACCGACGGTCGCGATGTCGGATCGCACACTCAACGGGCCCGCCGAGCATTCCATCAACGTGCGGGCAGATGGAGGAACCCTTTCCATGCTGCGCATGCGCGGTCTCAGCTTTTTCGCCCTCTTCGCGGCGCTCTTCGTCTCCTTCACCCTCGTCTCGACCGATTTCGCCGAGGCGCGGCGCGGCGGCAGCTTCGGCAGCCGCGGAACGCGCACCTTCCAGGCTCCGCCTCCCACCCGTACGGCTCCTGCCCCGGCTGCACCGGTGGAGCGCACGATGACGCCGGCACCGGCGCCGGGCGCGACGCGCCAGCAGCAGACGGGCGCGCAGCAGGCGGCCGGCCCGCAGCGGCCCGGGATGTTCGGCGGCGGGCTCGGCGGATCGCTCATGCGCGGCATCCTGATCGGCGGCCTGTTCGGCATGCTGCTCGGCTACGGCTTCGGGGGCATGGCGGGGGCGCTGGGCTTCCTCGTCCAGCTCCTCCTGGTCGGGGCGCTGATCTGGCTGGCGATGGCCTTCTTCCGCTCGCGCCGGACCCCGGCGATGGCCGGCGGCGCGCCGT
>Ga0208243_1000112_pt1 | contig 71471 bp, 62 predicted proteins | sample Subbio2Aug_QV12A_FD_184826 | JGI IMG/M metagenome (GOLD analysis project Ga0208243, IMG submission 184826) | Serpentinite rock and fluid subsurface biosphere microbial communities from McLaughlin Reserve, California, USA - CR12Aug_QV12A (SPAdes) | ecosystem: Environmental > Terrestrial > Deep... | reverse complement strand
AGAAGGGTTAATGACTACTGTTCACGCCACAACTTCTACACAAATGACTGCCGATGGACCTTCTCGTAAAGATTGGAGAGGCGGACGTGCTGCCAGTGTAAACATTATTCCGTCTTCAACAGGAGCGGCTAAAGCAGTAGGAAAAGTAATTCCGTCTTTAAACGGCAAATTAACAGGAATGTCTTTCCGTGTACCAACAGTAGATGTTTCTGTGGTAGACTTAACGGTAAAATTAGCTAAGGAAACTACTTATGATGAAATCATGGCAGTATTGAAAAAAGCTTCTGAAAACGAAATGAAAGGTATATTAGGATTTACGGAAGACGATGTGGTTTCTCAAGATTTTGTTGGTGATGCCAGAACTTCTATCGTTGATGCTAAAGCGGGAATCGGATTGAATTCCACTTTCTTTAAGCTGGTTTCTTGGTATGACAATGAATATGGTTATTCCAGCAAATTAATCGATTTATCGGTACATATTGCCAACTTATAATACTTGAAATCCCGTCTGCAGTTTTGTGGACGGGATTTTTTATACCTAACAAACAACCAAACCGAAATAATAAAGAGAATTAAGTTTTATGATTTGAAACTTATTTAAATTCGTAATTCCTAATTCGCAATTCCTAATTAAATATGAAATTACTAGTTGACAGCGGATCTACCAAAGCCGATTGGATAGCCATTGACGATAACGGTAAAGTGCTATTTACTACCCAATCTTTAGGATTAAATCCGGAAGTACTAAACGAAGAAGAAATCATTCATCGCTTAGATGATAAATTCGATATAGAACACAACAAAGACAAAGCAACCCATCTTTTCTTTTACGGCGCCGGTTGCGGTACCGACAGAATGAAAAACTTTTTAACCAAAGTATTCGAAAAGTATTTTTCCAATGCTGTTGTTTCGGTACACGAAGATACTTATGCCGCTGTATATGCCACAACGCCAAAAGACGAAGAAGCCATAGTGTGTATTTTAGGAACCGGTTCTAATTGCAGTTACTTTGACGGCAAAGTATTGCACCAAAAAGTGCAATCATTAGGCTATATTGCTATGGACGATTGTTCCGGAAATCGCTTCGGACGCCATTTGATTCGTGGGTATTACTTTGGGAAAATGCCAGCTGATTTGGCCAAAGAATTTGAAGAAGAATACAACGTTGATCCGGATTACATCAAAGCAAATTTGTATAAAGAGCCGAATCCGAATGCGTATTTAGCAACTTTCGCCAAGTTTTTAATTAAGCACAAAGACACCGAGTTCTGTCAGAAGTTCATCAAAGCGGAAATGACTGATTTTGTGGAGAATTACATCATGCAGTTCGATAATTGTACCAAAGTACCGGTGCATTTTGTAGGTTCGATTGCGTTTTATTTGAAAGAAGAATTAGAGCAAGTCTTAAACAGCTACGGCATAAAATTGGGCAATGTATTGCGTCGTCCGATTGACGGATTGATTGCTTATCACATCCTGAATAAATAATCATTTTAAAGTCCCGATTCGTCGGGATTTTTTATTTTTACCTAAATTCAATTCTATGGAAATCGCTATAATAGCACACGATGGCAAAAAGGCCGATATGGTGCAGTTTATCAATAAAAACAAACACATCCTTCAAAAAGAAAATATCAAACTAATCGCCACCGGAACTACCGGAAGCAAAGTAGAAGCCGTTGGGATTAAAGTCAAAAAAATGCTTTCCGGACCATTGGGAGGTGATGCTCAAATTGCCGCTCGTGTGGCGGAAGGCAAAACCAAAATGGTCTTGTTTTTCAAAGACCCAAATTCAAGTCATCCGCACGAACCTGATATCAATATGTTGATCCGAATATGCGATGTGCACAATGTACCTTTGGCTACCAATGAAGCCACAGCTCAATTGTTGTTATTGGGTTTGGATGAGGTTAAGTAATAAAAAAATCCTTTGTGCTAAACAAAGGATTTTTTATTCAATCGTTTTTGAAAACTATTTAACAGCAATCATCGAAATTTCTACATTTACATTTTTAGGCAAGCAAGCCACCTGTACTGTTTCACGAGCCGGAGCAAAAGCTTCGTCAAAATAACTGCCGTAAACAGCATTAATCCGAGTGAAGTCGCCCATATTCATAATAAAAATGGTTGTTTTAACCACATCAGCAAAAGTCATATCGGCAGCTGCTAAAACGGCTTTCATGTTTTCCATTACTTGTTTGGTTTCGGTTTCAATATCGTCTAAAACCAATTCCATAGTTTTCGGATCTAAAGCAATCTGACCGGAAGTATACAAAGTATTGTCAACCAAAACGGCTTGATTGTACGGACCAATCGGCGCCGGAGCTTTGTCGGTAAAGATTATTTTTTTCATAAATTAATTCTACTTTGTTTATAATATAGTTTTATAAATTCAAGTGGTTAAACTCCCAATCCGCAACGCTCAACACGTCTATCTCAGCGTTCTATCCGGTAACGAACGTTTGTCCCACTTGATATCGCTCAACACACCCGATTTAATTCCGATAAAGAAACCCCAATAGGCATTGTCGCCAAAAGGAACCCAGTTAAAATCCATGCGCCAACTTAATAAGTCGCGCTCAAAACGGAATTGGGTAAAAGTCACGCCTTTTTGCACAAAATCGTACCCCGTAGAAACGCCGATTTTCCATTTCGGTGTTAAATCGGTGTTCATCGAAACCATTAATGAGTTTCCGGTTATTTTTTGTTCTCTGCGGTTGTTGGAATAGGTTAGGGCATAAGCCAAGTTCATATCCCATGGCAATTTGTACTTGAAAAAGTCGGACACAACATTTTCATTGCCACCGCTATCGTCAAATTGGCTGTCTCTTCGATCACTTAAGTCGGTATTGGTACCAAATAAATCATCACCTCGACCACCATTTCTTTCTCCTTGTTTGTTTTTCTTTTCGCCTTCACCATCAGAACTTGCAAAGGCATAGTTGATGGTTAGGTTGGCACTGGTCATTCTAAACAAACTGCCACCGTTGTCAATATTCCAAGTATTGATGCGTTGTCCTGAATTGTTAATGGCATACGGATCCAAAGTCGCCGCAAAGTTGATGTTCATTTTCTGATTCAGGATTTGAGTCCCACCGCTGACACGCATCGGTGCCCATCGAAGGGAATCGGCTGTGATGTCATAACTGGTGGAAAAGTTCAAGTTGTTTAACAACATGATTTTTTTCGGCTCTGTCTTGGTCGAATCTTTGTCGGTTACTTTGGCTTCAAAAGTATTGCTCAAAGTGAAACCAATGTTATTGGACATGTTTTGACCAGGAGCACCAAAAATACCGCCTTCAAAACGGGTATATTCTTTTAACATAGTGCCGCTACCGTCCGGATCGTAAGTGTCGTAGTATTTTGAAAAACTCGGCGTATAACTGTAGGAGATATTTGGTCTCATCACGTGGCGTATGGCCTGGATTTTTTTCTTATCGCCAAAATTAAAAGTACCGTAAATAGTAGTTCCGATACCGGCAGAAAACGAATAGGTACGAAAGGCATCAAAGCCCCTAATTTCGTTATTTACCACAGTATTTTGTGTAGCGTCAAATTCTTTCTGAATGGTCTTAAAATACCAAACTTCGTTATAATTAATACTGGTTGTAGCACTAAAGTATTTGAAAACTTTGAAGTTGGTGCTCAGCGGAATGCTGTGTTGGAAACCCAACAAAGCATTTTTAAACATTTCCGGTTTGAAAAACAGGGAATCTGTGGTATTGATTCGGTTTTCACCTCTCAAATTGTACTGGAAATTGATGTTCTTGAAAAAGCCCTTTTTAGTTCCTTCTTTAGGTGCAAAAGGGAATAAGCGGTCAACACTCATTTGCAGCGTAGGCAAGGTCATGTTAATTTGCTCGGTATTGGTGTTTTGCGAGTGGGTAGCTGTTAGCGACAAATTCACTTGCGGTACCGAGTTGAAGGTTTTGGAGTATGAAATGGAAGAGCTAAGGGTGTTGTTCAAGGTTGAACCTACGTTAATTTGGTTCAATGATTGACGGAAATATGTACTACTTCCTAAGTTTACGGAAGCTGAAAATCGCGAGTTCGGATTCGATTTGCCGTCTTTAGAGTGCGACCATTGAATGTTGTAAATATTACTTCTGGCGTAATCGGGATAACCTCTTTCACTGTTGATGAGGTTTTCAAAGCGAACATTGACATTTCCGTTAAACTTGTAGCGTTTTCCATAAGAAGATTCAAAACGAAAGCCATAACTTCCGTTGGTGTAATAATCTCCTAAAATTGCCAAATCATAATAATCGCTCAAGGCAAAATAATAGCCTCCGTTTTGTAATGAAAAACCCCTGGTGTTGCTATCGTTGTATGTTGGCATAATGATGCCGGAACGCGCTTTTTCGGTCATAGGGAAAAAGGCAAAAGGCAAAGCCAAAGGCGTTGGAACATCGGCTATAACCATATTGGTAAAACCTACTACAACCTTTTTGCCGGGAACCAATTTTACTTTATTCGTTTGGAAATAGTATTCCGGATTTTCAATGTCTTTGGAAGTTGTAAAACGAGCCCCTTTCATGAAGTAAACCGAGTCGTTTTCTTTTTTGGTGATGGCTGCTTTGACTTTAAATTCACCTTGATCCGTGCGTGAATTCCACACCAAAGCTTTCTTGGTTTTGAAATTAAAACGAATCGAATCGGGCTCGACTACGTTATTACCTTGTTTAAAAACCGGTAACTGAGTGTATTTTCCGGTTGAGTCTTTAATTCTACCGGCATAAACTTCATCTTTTTCATAGTCAATAACAATGATACCCGACTTCAATTCAATATCTTGATAATAAACTTCAGCTTTGTTGTATAGGGTAATTTGCTTCTTTTTTTGGTCGATTTTTTCATAGTCAACCGCTTTCCTTTTGATTTTATCTTCCAATAAAGCTTTTTTGGGTTTCAAACTGTCTTTTTTAGTGGAATCAATCACCTTGGTCAGCTCGGTTATTTCTACTTTAGTGCTATCTGGTTGGTTTTTAGCCGGAAAGCTACCGCTTTTTGGAGGACCGTCTTGCGAATATGTTTTGTGCTTTCCTACTGTTAGGAAAATTGTTAAAAAAACGATATAAATTAACTTTCTTTGCAAAGGTTTAATGCTATTTTTGTAGAAGTATGGCTTGGTTTTTGACGTGGCAAACTTAAACAATATTTTCGGTCAAAAATAAGGAAATAATGATTTTATAACCTTTCGGTTTTAATTAAAATTAACTTTTAGATTTAATGCTTTTGTTTACAAACAGAAATATATTTTTATTGCTGCTGTCATTTTGTGTTTTGGCGACCTTCGCTCAGAAAAAAAACGCAAAATTTACTGTGGTATTGGATGCAGGTCACGGCGGAAAAGATCCGGGGAATTCCTATCACGGCTTTGTAGAGAAAGAAATAGCCTTGAAAACTACGCTGAAAGTTGGTAATTTACTGGAGAAACAAAAAGATTTTGAGGTAGTCTATACCCGTCAAACCGACGTTTTTATTGAATTGGTTAACCGTCCGAAAGTGGCCAATAAAATCAATGCTGATTTATTTGTATCTATACATTGCAACTCGGTGACCAATCAAACACCGGCGGGTACGGAAACTTTTGTGATGGGATTGTCGCGAAGCAATATGAATTTAGAAGTGGCCAAAAAGGAGAACTCGGTTATTTTGCTCGAGGACAACTACAAAAAGACTTATGAAGGATTTGACCCGCACAAGCCTGAAAGTTTAGCCGGTTTGAAAATAGTGCAGGAAGAAAACTTGAACAGTAGTATCACATTGGCTTCAATAATACAAGACAATTTTACCCAAAATTTGAACCGAAAAACCCGTGGTGTGAAACAGCAGCCGCTTTGGGTTTTAGATGCCGCATATATGCCCGGTGTTTTAATAGAATTGGGGTTTTTGTCTAACAAAGAAGAAGGAGAATATTTGAATTCTGATGAAGGCCAAGACCAAATGGCAGAGCAAATCGCCAAAGCTATTATAGCTTACAAGAAAGAATATTTTAGCGAAAACGGAACGGAGGATGAGGAAAAGCCAATCATTAAAAGTCCGAAAATAGTAAAAGAAGAAACCAAAGAAGTAGCCAAAGCAGTAGTCGAAAACAAACAGCCTGAAACGGTAGCGGTGCCGATGTCTGAAAACGGAAAATACAAAATTCAGCTTTTTGCTTCTTCCAAAAAAAGAGAAGCTACTTCGCCTGACTTTAAAGGGTTAAAAGAGATTACATTTACCTTTGATAACAACTTATATAAATACTTCTATGGCAGTGTTTCCGATTTGAACGAAGCTAAAAAGTTATGTCAAGAAGCCAAAAAAAGCGGGTTTTCAGATGCTTTTATAGTAATGGTTACTGACGGAAAAACTTCAGCCATAAAATAATTCTAATACAATATTTGAAATTGATAAAACCAATGAAAGGATTCAGCGTAGTTGTAGGGGCAATTTTATTTTTTATTTCCAACTTATCAGTAGCCCAATCGGGTGAGAGATTCAAAGTAGCGCTTGATGCCGGTCACGGTGATCACGACTTCGGAGCCGTATACCACGGACATATCGAAAAAAATATCGCCTTGGCAGTAGTGCTTAAAGTGGGGAAAATTTTGGAGAAAAACCCAGGGATTGACGTAATTTATACGCGCAAAACAGATGTATTTATCGATTTGATTGAACGTGCCAATATTGCCAACAGAGCCGATGCCAATATTTTCGTATCCATTCATTGTAACGCCAACAAAAATACAGCCGCCTGTGGTTCGGAGACTTATGTGATGGGTTTGTCCAAAAATGCGTCCAACTTAGAAGCTGCTAAAAAGGAGAATGAGGTAATTACGATGGAGAAAGATTACAAACAAAAATACCAAGGTTTTGACCCTAAATCTCCTGAAACCTTTATAGGATTGGTGGTGCAACAAGAAGAATTCATGGAAGGCAGTATTGCCTTGGCCGGAAATGTACAAGAGTTTTTTATGAAAGCCGGATCTAAAAGTCGTGGTGTAAAACAAGCTCCTTTTATGGTTTTGCACAAGGCATACATGCCTAGAGTTTTAATCGAAATGGGGTTTATTTCAAATCCCGAAGAAGGCAGTCGATTGGATTCTGAACAAGGTCAGCAAGCCATTGCCGAAGCCATTGCTAATGCTATTGTCAAATATAAGAAGGAATTTTACGGAACCGGTGAAGGAGATACTACTATAAAGCCTTCTCAAAAAGTAGAGAACATCAAAATAGTTGATTCTCCTGCCGTAACCAAAAACACCAAAACTCCTGAGGTAAAAAAGACTGAACCTAAAGTTGAACCAAAACCCGTTGTAGCCAATACCGGTGTTGCTACTTTCAAAGTGCAATTGTCAGCTAGTGGTACTAAACTGGAGCCTATTCCGAGTAATTTCAAAGGATTAAACAATATTTCCGTTTCCAACGAAGGTACATTATACAAATATATGTACGGCGAAACATCGAGTTATGAGGAAGCCAAAAGGTTGTTAGCCGAAGCTAAAGCCAAAGGATATACTTCGGCTTTTGTAATTGCTTTTAAAAATGGTAAAAAAGTGTCTGTGCAAGAAGCTTTAAAACAATAATAATAAGGAGTTTTAGTATTTTATTTTAACTTTGCCAAAAAAAAATAAGCTTTGAAAATTACCAGAGAAATTAAAACAGCCATTCTAGTTATTGCCTCTATTTTATTGTTTATTTGGGGATACAGTTTCTTGAAAGGAAGAGATTTATTGTCAAGTTACAATAAATACTACGTTAAATATACGAATGTTGACGGTTTGGTTTCTGCTGCACCGGTTACTATCAACGGCTTGACAGTCGGAAAAGTAAATTCAATTGAACTACAAGACGATTGGACTTCCTTAGTAGAGCTTCAAATCAATGGCGATTATAAAATACCTAAAAACAGTATAGCCGAATTGTATGCTCCCGGACCTATCGGCGGTAAACAAATTGCCATCTTACCGAATACACAAACCCAAGAAATAGCCGTTTCCGGTGATTTTTTAAAGTCGGCCAACAAATTGGGATTGACGGAAGAAGTCTCCAATCAAATTAAACCTATCAAAGAAAAATTAGATAAGGTTTTGGAAAATGCCAATACGATGTTGGTCAACATCAATCAGGTATTAGACGATAAAACCAAACAAAATCTTCGAGGTAGTTTAGAAAACCTAAACGAGACTTTAGCCGAGTTTAAAGAAGCTTCTGCTACAGTAAACGGTATGTTGGCAGAAAACAAAGGGAAAATCAACAGCACGATGGCTAATTTCGAGAAGACGTCGGCCAATTTGACTAAAATGTCCGATTCTTTAGCCAAAGCCAATATCGCCCAAACAGTTAAAAATCTCGAAAAAACATTGGCCAGCGTAGACAAGCTAATGGCCGATATGCAATCCGGCAAAGGAACTTTAGGCAAATTAGCCAAAGATGAAGCTTTGTACAACAATTTCGCTAAGAGTTCTAAAGAGTTAGAATTGCTCTTGCAAGATTTACGATTGAACCCAACCCGCTATATCAATGTTTCGCTTTTCGGTAAGAAAAACAAGCCTTATAAAGCGCCGGTTAACGATACTATTACCAAGTAAAACACTATCTTATGCTTTACATCGACAACATACTTTTTGCTCTGATTTTGGTTGCAGGAATTGGATTTTTTGCCCGAAATGTAAAAAAGCTCAAACGCAACATTAATCTGGGTCGCGACGTTAATCGTACCGACAATAGTTCGGCTCGCTGGAAAAATATGGCTATGATTGCGCTTGGTCAATCCAAAATGGTAAAAAGACCGATAGCGGCATTTTTACACTTAATCGTTTATGTTGGCTTTATCATCATCAATTTAGAAGTACTTGAAATCATAATCGACGGTTTGTTCGGAACACATAGAGTGTTTTCAAAAATGGGTTCGTTTTACGGCTTTCTGATTGGCTCTTTTGAAGTATTAGCGGTATTGGTTTTGGTCGCTGTAGCGGCTTTTTGGATTAGAAGAAATGTACTTAGTATAGGCCGATTCAAAAGTTCTGATTTGAATGGTGCTCCCAAAAAAGATGCCAATACCATCTTGTATTTCGAAGTAGTTTTGATGTCGTTATTCTTAATCATGAACGCATTCGATTTGCATTTTCAGGATATGAATTCCGGTAATATCATCTCGCAATTTTTAACGCCTTCGCCTGATACTTTTTCCTTAGAAGCGGTTACTATTATCGAACGAACTGCTTGGTGGTTGCATATTGTAGGGATTTTAATATTCCTCAATTATTTGTACTACTCTAAACATTTACACATTTTATTGGCTTTCCCGAATACTTATTTCGCTGATTTAAATGCGAAAGGGAAATTCGACAACTTGGAAAGCGTAACCAAAGAAGTAAAATTAATGATGGATCCGAATGCCGATCCGTTTGCCGCTCAACCGGTGGATGAAAATGCTGTGCCAAGTAAATTCGGAGCTTCGGACGTACAAGATTTGAATTGGGTGCAATTGCTTAATGCTTATACCTGTACGGAGTGCGGTCGTTGTACCTCTTCTTGTCCGGCCAACCAAACCGGGAAGAAACTATCACCGCGAAAAATTATGATGGACACTCGTGATCGTTTGGAAGAAGTAGGAAGAAATATGGACGCTAACAAAGGGGTTTTTGTACCGGATGGCAAATCGTTATTGAACGATTACATTACTACGGAAGAACTTTGGGCTTGTACTTCCTGCAACGCTTGTGTGGAGGAATGTCCGGTAAATATCAGTCCGTTATCCATTATTATGGACATGAGAAGGTATTTGGTAATGGAGCAAAGCGCTGCGCCTCAATCCTTGAATGCCATGATGACCAATATTGAAAACAACGGCGCTCCATGGCAATACAATCAAATGGATCGCTTAAACTGGAAAGACGAAAATTAACTATAAAAGGACGAATTCTCATAATTGTGAGGCTTGGGAATTTGTCGAATGAATTTGAACAACTATAAAAAGTACACAATGAAAGCGGAAGACATCGAAAAAAAATTACAAAGCATCACAGAGAATGGCCAACACTTAAGTCCGATTTTACCGGAAGGCATCAAGAATTATCTAATCGACATCGACGGAACCATATGCGATGATATTCCAAACGAAGAACCGGAAAGAATGCTAACTGCTGAAGTTTATCCGGATGCTTTAATTACCTTGAACAAATGGTATGATGAAGGACATATTATTTTCTTCTTCACATCCAGAACCGAAGCGCACAGAGATTACACCGAACGTTGGTTAAAACAACACGGTTTCAAATACCACGGAATCCTGTTCGGTAAACCACGCGGCGGTAATTACCACTGGATTGACAATCACTTGGTGAAAGCCACGCGTTACAGAGGTAAATTTACCGATTTAGTCGAAAAAGAAGTAACCATACAAGTGTTCGACGACGAGCACCACGAGTAATATCAAATATCAAATATCAGACATTAAATTTTAAAATATTTAATATCTGATATCTTAAATCTAATATTGATTATGTCAGAAGTATTAAACGTGCCGACTATGGCAGAAATGATGGCTCAAGGCAAACAACCCGAAGTATTGTTTTGGGTAGGTTGTGCCGGAAGTTTTGACGACAGAGCCAAGAAAATCACCAAGGCTTTCGTGCGTATTTTAAATCGCGCCAACGTGGAGTTTGCCGTTTTAGGAACAGAAGAAAGTTGCACCGGTGATCCGGCCAAAAGAGCCGGAAACGAGTTTTTGTTTCAAATGCAAGCCATGATGAATATCGAAGTGCTCAATGCTTATGAAGCCAAAAAAATCGTTACGGCTTGTCCGCATTGTTTTAATACTTTAAAAAACGAATATCCCGAATTGGGAGGAACCTATGAAGTGGTTCATCATACCGAATTTTTAAAACAATTATTAGATTCAGGACGCTTAACCATTGAAGGCGGTCAATTTAAAGGCAAAAAAATTACCTTCCACGACCCTTGTTATTTGGGACGTGCCAATAATGTGTATGAAGCACCGAGAGATTTGATTCAGAAATTAGATGCTGAATTAGTCGAAATGAAACGCTCTCGAGCCAATGGTTTGTGTTGTGGTGCCGGTGGTGCTCAAATGTTTAAAGAACCTGAAAACGGGAACAAAGACATTAACGTGGAAAGAACGGAAGATGCTTTAGAGACCAAAGCAGAAATCATTGCAGCGGGTTGTCCGTTTTGCAATACCATGATGACCGATGGTGTAAAAGCCAAAGAGCAAGAAGGCAACGTAAAAGTGATGGATGTAGCCGAGCTTATCGCGAATGCACAAGATTTATAATCCATTAAATTTAAAATTCTGAGTTCCATGTACGTTCCCTTTGAAAGTTTACCCGAAGAATCACGCATTTGGATTTACCAATCCAATCGCAAATTTTCCGATGACGAAATGGCTGAAATTGAGAGCGATTTAAAAGCATTCCTCGAAAATTGGTCGGCACACGGCACCGGTTTAGAAGCTTCTTATTTGTTAAAGTACAACCGTTTCATCATTATAGCGGTGAATCAGCAAGTGCAACAAGCTACCGGTTGTTCCATCGATGCTTCGGTTTCGTTTATCCAAAGTTTGGAACAAAAATACCAAGTGGATTTGTTGGATAAAATGAACGTGACCTTCAAAAACGGAGAGCATATCGCACACAAATCTTTAATCGACTTTAAGCGAATGGCCAAAGAAAAAGCGGTTACCGCCAATACCATTGTGTTTAATAATTTGGTCAATACCATCGAAGAATTCAACGAAAGCTGGGAAGTTCCCGCTGCCGAAAGTTGGCATAGTCGTTTCTTTTAATTCCCTTTTTTCATGAAGCAGTTTTTGTTCAGAATAGCAGTATTCAGCGCTTTGTTGTTTTTGGTGACGAATTGTTCGACTACCAAAGACAAAAAGTCGGTTGTAACCCTGAGCAAAGCCGGCATTGCAGAAGACGAAGAAATCTACATTCCGCACATCAAATCGGAACGCAAGAACTATTTTCCGGAAACCTTAGACGAAAACCAATGGGTTGACAGTATCTATAATCAAATGTCTTTTGAAGAAAAGGTCGGGCAATTGTTTATGGTTGCCGCCTATTCTAATAAAGATTCTGTTCATAACAATGCTATTAAAAGATTGATTCGCGATTATAAAATCGGAGGTGTAATTTTCTTTCAAGGTGGTCCGAGAAGACAAGCGCGTTTAACCAACCAATACCAATCGTTAGCCAAAGTACCTTTGTTTGTTGGGATTGATGCCGAATGGGGTATGAGCATGCGATTAGATTCGACTTTCCGTTATCCGTTCAATATGACTTTAGGTGCCATCAAAGATTTGAAGTTGGTGGAAAAAGTTGGCGTAGCCATGGCCAAAGAAAGCAAAAGAATGGGTGTACACTTTAATTTTGCGCCTGTTTTGGACATCAATACGAATCCCAAAAATCCGATTATCGGTTTTCGTTCCTTTGGAGAAAATAAAGTCAGCGTTGCCGAACATGCCATTGCTTTAATGAGCGGAACACAGAGCCAAGGTATTTTCGCCACAGGTAAACATTTTCCGGGTCATGGAGATACCGCTACAGATTCGCACCATACTTTGCCAGTTGTTAATGCTTCTGCCGAACACATCGAAAAAGTTGAACTCTATCCTTACAAACGCATGTTCGATGAAGGTTTAGTGTCTGTAATGGTGGCCCATTTGAATGTGCCGAGTTTAGAGCCTCGTGAAGGATATCCGACGTCCATTTCGCAACCGGTGGTGACCAATTTGTTGAAAAACGAAATGGGTTTCGAAGGGTTAATTTTTACCGATGCCTTGAATATGAAAGGCGCCAGTAATTTTAAAAAGCCCGGCGATATTGATTTAGAAGCCTTTATGGCCGGAAACGACATTTTACTGTTTGCCGAAAATGTGCCCTTAGCAGTTGATAAAATCAGAGTTGCTTTTCAACAAGGATTGGTTACTGAGAATCGTTTGGCCGAATCGGTTAAAAAGATTTTGCGCTACAAGTTTAAAGCCGGTTTAAACCGTTATGAGCCGGTTGAGGAAATCAACTTGTACAACGAGTTGAATCCGAAATCCAATCTTTCATTACAGTACGAACTTTACGAAAACGCTGTAACAGTGGTAAAAAATGAAGCTGTTTTACCGATTCGCAATTTAAATCAAAAAATTGCCTATGTTAAATTGGGCGAAGACCACAACAGTTCATTTGTGTCAACTTTGAAGAAATATACTGATGTTACCGAAGTGGCGGATGTTAATGCTGATTCTCTTTTGGTCAAATTAGGCAATTTCGAAACCGTTATTATCGGATATCACAAGTCTGATAAAACCTGGTGGAAATCCTATGAATTTACGGAAACAGAGCTACAGCTTATTGATAAAATTGCGGCCCAAAAGAAAGTGATTTTGGATTGTTTTACGAAACCATACACCTTATCTAAAATTCAGAACTTTGATGCCATTGAAGGGATTATTGTTTCCTATCAAAATGCCGAAATAGCTCAGGAAGTTTCTGCCGAATTGATTTTTGGAGCGATTGAATCCAAAGGAAAGTTATCAGTGTCGATAAATGATGATTATAAAGTCGGACACGGATTAGCTACTGATAAGCTTAATCGCTTAGGATTTTCTACACCGGAAAATATGGGCATGAGTTCGGAAAAACTCAATCAAATTGAAAAATTAGCCAACAAAGCCATCGACGGAAAAATGGCGCCGGGTATGCAAATTTTAGTCGCACGCAAAGGTAAAGTCATTTATCAAAAATCGTTTGGCCATCAAACCTATGACGGAAAGATAAAGGTCAAGAACACCGATTTGTACGACGTAGCCTCTTTAACCAAAATGGTAGCCACTTTACCCAATGTAATGCAGTTGTACGATCGTAAAAAAGTGAATCTTGAAACTACATTAGGTGAAATGTTGCCGAGTTTTCAAGGGTCAAATAAAGCGGGTATAACTTTTAAGACATTGTTGTCACATTACGGACAATTACAAGCGTGGATTCCGTTTTACAAAGCCACTGTTGGTGCCGATAAAAAACCGTTGGACCGCTATTATCGAAAAACCGCCCTTCCCGGATTCAGCAAGAGAGTTTGTGACAGTTTGTTTCTAAGAGATGATTACCACGACAGCATCATGAAACAAATTATCGACAGTCCGCTATTGGATAAAAAAGAATATAAGTACAGCGATTTTACTTTTATTATTCTGAAACAATTCTTAGAAAAGAAAACCGGAAAATCGTTGGACCAACTCACTTACGAGAATTTCTACCAATCGTTAGGAATGAATTACACTTTGTACAATCCGCTGACTAAGTTTGATAAAAGTGTGATTGCCCCAACGGAAGAAGATACTTATTTCCGCCAAACCACCATTCAAGGTTATGTACATGATATGGAAGCCGCTATGGAAGGTGGCGTTGCCGGTCATGCCGGGATTTTTTCCAATGCTTTGGATGTAGCAAAAATGATGCAGTTGTTTTTGCAAAAAGGTCAATACGGCGGCGTTTCATACTTTTCTCCGGAAACTTTTGAGGTATTCAATACCTGTCATTTTTGTACCGAAGGCAATCGAAGAGGTTTAGGATTTGACAAGCCACAAATCAGTGGTAGCGGCCCAACTTGTGGTTGTGTTTCCAAATCGAGTTTTGGTCATACCGGTTTTACAGGAACTATTGCTTGGGCAGACCCTGAAACAGAAATAGTCTATGTTTTCTTATCCAACAGAACTTACCCTGATTCAAATTTGCCAAACAAACTTTCCAAGGAAAACATTCGCGAAGATATCCAGAAGATTATTCAAGACGCTATCATAGTGCGTTAATTCTTTAACGCTTTTTTACGATTTCACTTCGCTATTTTCCCTAAATTCGTACCAAGAAAATCAGTTTATGAAAATAGCCATTGTTTGCTATCCTACTTTCGGCGGCAGCGGAGTTGTAGCCACAGAACTCGGACTCGAATTAGCCCATCGCGGTCACGAAATCCATTTTATTACCTATCGGCAACCGGTGCGTTTGGCTTTGTTAAATCCGAATGTGCATTACCACGAGGTGAATGTGCCGGAGTATCCGCTATTTCACTACCAACCCTACGAGTTGGCTTTGTCCAGTAAGTTAGTAGATATGGTAAAATTGTATAAAATAGAAGTGTTACACGTGCATTATGCCATTCCTCATGCTTATGCCGGTTATATGGCCAAGCAAATGTTGAAAGATGAAGGAATTCATATTCCAATGGTCACAACGCTACACGGGACAGATATTACCTTAGTGGGGAATCATCCTTTTTACAAACCGGCGGTGAGTTTCAGTATCAATAAATCAGACGTGGTTACTTCGGTATCACAAAGCTTAAAAGATGATACCTACAACTTGTTTCCTATTGAAAAAGACATACATGTCATTCCGAATTTTATCGAATTAGACAAAATTCGAAACGAAAGTTTGATTTCCTGTCAACGCTCGGTTATGGCTAAAAAGGAAGAGCGAATTGTTACCCATATCAGTAATTTCAGAAAGGTAAAGCGCATTCCCGATGTTGTTAAGATTTTCTACAAGATTCAGCAACAAATTCCGGCCAAATTGATGATGGTTGGAGATGGTCCCGAAAAAGCCAAGGCGGAACAACTATGTGAAGACTTAGGTATACAGGATAAAGTTATCTTCTTTGGAAACAGCAACGAAATTGATCAGATTTTGTCGTATTCCGATTTGTTTTTATTGCCTTCGGAAACAGAAAGTTTTGGTTTGGCAGCTTTAGAAGCTATGGCTTGGAGTGTTCCTGTTATTTCCAGTAACTCCGGTGGTTTGCCTGAAGTAAATTTCGATGGTGTTTCGGGCTATTTGAGCAATGTTGGCGATATCGATAATATGGCTGAGAATGCGCTTAAAATTTTAGTTGATGAAGACACTTTGGCTACTTTCAGAGCGAATGCCTTAAATATAGCCAAGCAGTTTGATATTAAAAATATCTTACCGCTTTATGAAAATTTGTATATTCAAGCCATAAAAGAAACCCGATGCGAAAAATAATTCCCTTACTGGCTTTACTGGTTTTGTATTCTTGTTCTACTTCAAAATCTTCAGCACCTTTACCATTGTATGAAGTTTTAGTAACCAACAATGATGGAGGTGCGAATATAAAGTTTTATGAAATACTTACTGAGCCTAAAGAAATCATGATGCTATTGGGTGACGAGACATTGCAAAAGAAAATCAAGCAAGAAGATACACAGAAAAGTAGTTTTATCATTTTGAATTCCGGCCCAACGAAAGAGCCATACAATAGGGTAAAAGTTGTCAAGGTAGAGGAAACCCCAACAGAGATTGTAGTGTATGTAAAAGATACCCAAAAGGCAACAGAAGCCGATTTAAATGATGAAAGTATCAGTTATCCTTACACGATTATCAAAATCAATTCTAAGAAACCCATAACGATTAAATAAAAAATCCCGATTCGAAAAGAATCGGGATTTTTGTTCTATTTCAATTGAATTACCAACGGTAACGAATGCTCAAAGCAATATCCGGTCCGAAGCTGTCGTAATTGTCAAAATCTTTACGGTTGTCACCAAAGTACAATTCCGGTCTGAAATCCAAGGCCAATTGCAACGGAATGTCAAAATTGTATTCAATTCCGATGTCACCTGCTGCTAACAAAAATGTTCCTCCGTCAGGATCTGCACTACCCGGTCCGTCATAACTCCAACTTCCGACACCACCACCAACTCCGGCATACCAATTGAAACCGCCGTCAATGTTCCAAACCCATTGGTACAAACCAACCAATTTGAAAGCATCGATGTTTTCACTGTTTCTCCAGCCAAGGTCTAACTCTAAACGATTTTCTTTTGATAACCCTCTTTGGTATGAAATCTCACCACCAAAACCATCGTTGTCGCCCAAACGTAAACCTAAAGCATTTTTTGAAATGTCCTGAGCTTGTGCGCTGAATGCTAATCCCATTAGCATAAAAGCAGATAAAATGATTTTCTTCATAATGTGTTTTTTTGTTAATACAAATATACTCATAAAACGAAGAAATACTCGCCTTATTGCCAAGCACACTCTTATATTTTTGTTAAAATTGTTAAGGTGTCTTAGAAGAAATTATCGAAGCGATAAGTTGTTGTTCAATATAGCTTTCCATTTCAAACAAGTCTTCTTCTTCTGTTTCAAGTTCGGTGTGGTCTTCATAACGGTATAATTTCCAGCGCTTATTTTGGTATTCCAAAGCCGTCAAATTTTCTACCCAATCACCCGAATTGAGATAGGTTGTTGAGCCGTTTTTGTTTTCTTTTCGGATTATTTTTGGTTCGTGAATGTGACCGCAAATAACATAATCATAATTTTTCTCAATAGCCAAATCGGTAGCTGTAGTTTCAAAATCGGAGATGTGTTTCACCGCTTTTTTGACTCCTGCTTTTATTTTTTTGGAGAATGAATAAGGTTCTTTCCCCATTTTTTTCAAACACCAATTGATAAATCGGTTGATTAAAATAAGATAGTCGTAACCAATTCCGCCTAATTTGGCCACCCATTTGGAGTGTTGTACAGAAGCATCGAAAACATCTCCGTGGAATATCCAAGCTTTTTTATGGTCGAGTTCTAATACAAGTTTGTCTAAAACTTTAAAGTTACCAATCGAAGTATCACTGAATTTGCGTAGGAATTCATCGTGATTACCAGTGATATAGTAGACTTTAGTGCCTTTGGAAGCTAAGTTTAGAATCTTTTGAATAACTTTTAAATGTGATTTAGGGAAATACGACTTCCTGAACTGCCAAATGTCGATGATGTCGCCGTTTAACACCAAAATTTTAGGTTTAATTGAAGATAAATAATAGCTAAGTTCATGAGCATGAGCGCCAAAAGTACCAAGGTGAACATCGGAAATTACCACTACGTCCGGTTTTCTTTTTTTCAAAATGTTTCTTTATTAAGGTTTCACAAATTAAGGATTAAGGTGTTAGGCTAACTTTACCATAGGATTAACTTTTGAATAATAAACTTTTGCACTTTTAAACTTTGCCCTATATTTGTTTAAAATCGATTTGATATGGCCGGCAACAGTTACGGAACCCTTTTTAAAATAACCACTTTCGGAGAATCTCATGGAGAAGCTTTAGGCGGTATTATTGAAGGTTGTCCACCCGGATTAGCGCTTGATTTTGAAGCCATTCAAGCCGAAATGCAACGCAGAAAACCAGGGCAATCTGCTATAGTAACCCAACGTAAAGAAGCAGATGAAGTGCAGTTTTTATCCGGGATTTTTGAAGGTATAACCACAGGAACGCCCATCGGATTTATCATTCCGAATACCAATCAAAAATCTGATGATTACAGTCATATTAAAGACAATTACCGTCCGAGTCATGCCGATTATGTGTATGAAAAAAAATACGGCATTCGCGATTATCGTGGCGGCGGAAGAAGTTCGGCCAGAGAAACAGCCAGTAGAGTAGTGGGCGGAGCCATTGCCAAGCAAATCCTGTCTTCTGTAAAAATTAACGCTTTTGTTTCTTCTGTGGGTGACATTTTTATCGATAAACCCTACCAAGATTTAGATTTCTCTTTAACAGAAAGCAATCCGGTTCGTTGTCCGGATCCAGTTACTGCGGCTAAAATGGAAGAGTACATCAGAGAAATTCGCAAAGCAGGAGATACCATCGGCGGCACGATAACCTGTGTAATTCAAAACGTACCTATTGGATTGGGTGAGCCGGTTTTTGATAAATTGCATGCTGAGTTAGGCAAAGCCATGCTTTCCATCAATGCCGTAAAAGGATTCGAGTATGGTAGCGGATTTTGCGGCGCTCGTATGAAAGGCAGTGAGCACAACGATTTATTTAACGAAGATGGGACGACTAAAACCAACCTCTCCGGTGGTATTCAAGGTGGAATTTCTAATGGTATGGATATTTATTTCAGAGTTGCCTTCAAACCGGTAGCGACTTTGATGCAAAAACAAGCAGTTTTAACCAATCAAAATACTATAGTGGAACAACAAGGCAAAGGACGTCACGATCCTTGTGTAGTGCCGAGAGCCGTTCCCATTGTGGAAGCGATGGCAGCCTTGGTCTTGGCCGACTTTTATTTACTAAACAAAACCTATCAAAAATAAATGGAAACAGCTGAAACGTCAAAAAAATCATTACTTTCTAATCTTACTTTTCAAATCTTAATAGCAGTAGTCCTTGGTGCTGTTTTAGGCGTTTTTGTTTTTAAGAATTTCGACGAAACTTTCCGTGAATCTTTCAGCAAAAATATCAAGTTGTTGGCCACCATCTTTATCAGATTGGTTCAAATGATCATAGCGCCATTGGTTTTTACTACTTTGGTGGTAGGGATAGCCAAATTAGGCGATATTAAATCGGTGGGACGAATAGGCGGAAGAGCTTTGGGTTGGTTTTTTACAGCTTCCTTTATTTCTTTGTTGATCGGTATGTTTTGGGTGAATGTTTTAGAACCCGGAAAAAAAATACAATTACCTGATTTAGATGCTGATAAAGCTACCGAAATCGTTCAAAAAACAGAAGGTTTTTCCGCGCAAAACTTTGTAGAACATATCATCCCGAAAAGTGTAGTCGAAGCAATGGCTACAAATGAAATTTTGCAAATAGTAATTTTCTCTATTTTCTTCGGATTGGCTGCTGCTTCTATCGGATCACATGCTAAACCTGTCATAAATGCTTTAGACAAAACATCACACATTATTTTAAAAATGGTCAACTACGTAATGAAGTTTGCACCGTTTGGTGTTTTTGGTGCTATTGCGAGTGTGTTGGCGATGATAGATTTTTGGGAATTGATTACTACATATATCTATTTTTTTGGCTCTTTTTTGGTTGGAATCGGGACGCTATGGATAGTACTGTTGTTCGTAGGATACTTATTTTTGCAAGGTCACATGACCACTTTGTTGAAGCGAATAATGAGTCCGTTAGTAATTGCATTCGGTACAACCAGTAGTGAAGCTGTTTTTCCGAAATTAACAGAAGAATTAGAGCGATTTGGTGTTAAAGACAAAATAGTTTCGTTCATGTTGCCGTTGGGTTACTCTTTCAATCTTGACGGAAGTATGATGTACATGACTTTTGCCAGCATATTCATCGCTCAAGCTTACGGAGTACCTTTAGATACCGGAACACAAATGACTATGTTGTTGGTGTTAATGCTTACCAGTAAAGGAATTGCCGGTGTTCCGAGAGCCAGTTTAGTGGTGGTTGCGGCTACTTGTGGGATGTTTAAAATACCCGAAGTTGGTATTGCTTTGATACTTCCGATTGACCATTTTTGCGATATGTTCAGAAGCGCTACCAATGTCTTAGGAAACGCTATTGCTACCTCGGTGGTTGGGAAATGGGAAAAAGAAAGTTAAAAGTGTTCTATATATCAAATACTTTACTAAATTTGTTACGATTAAAAAACTACTTATATGAAAAAACTTTTACTTTTATTTTTTACCGTAGCCGGTTTTGTTAGCGCTAATGCTCAAAATACTTGTGCTACTGCTGTTCCGGTTGCCGATGGGGAAACCGTAACTGTACCTACTATTGCAGGTACCTACCAATTGGCTTGTGATAACGTTAATGGAGAATTAGCTTCTGGTGCCGTTGGTGTTTGGTATTCCTATACTGCAACTGCAAATGGAATACTTACAATCAGTTCAAATTTGCCACAAAATGTAGCTCCTAACAGTGATGATACCAGAGTTTCAGTTTATTCTGGTTCTTGTGGATCTTTAGTTTGTGTTGGTGGTGGCGACGATTTTAGCGCTACTAACTATTTAACTGAATTTGATTTTGATGTAGTAAGTGGAAATACATATTACATTCAATGGGACAATCGTTGGTCTGATAGCGGTTTTGATTTCTCTGTTGCTTTCGAACCGGTTTCTTGTTTTGCTATTAGAGTTTTAAACAATCCAACCAACATTACGCCAAATTCCATAACACTTAACTGGAATCCTGCTACAAATTCTCCTGTGGGATACCAAATTGAGTATGGTCCGTTTGGTTTTACGCAAGGTACCGGAACCGTTTTAAATACTACAACTAACTCTGTTACTATTTCCGGTTTAGCTGCTTCAACTGCATATTCTTATTTTATCCGTACTAATTGCGGATCAAATGTTTATAGTGTTTGGTCTCCTTCGCTTTCTTTCACTACTGCAAAAGTTTGTCCTCAATCTTTTGGATTTGAAACGAATGCAAGTTTAGTTGGTTGGACTACATCCGGTAACGGTGCTTACGGTTTGAGTGCCAGTGCACCAACTTTGGCACAAGCCGGTAATTTCTACTGGATCTTTAACACTAATGCCACTGCCGCTTCAAACAACTGGTTGTTTTCTGCGCCTTTTGCATTACAAGCTAATGAAGCAGTAACTATTACTTTTTGGATTAGATGTGCTACTGCAAGAAGTTTAAGGTTGACTGTAGGTAATGCTGCTACTACTACTGCTCAAACTACACAGTTATGGGCGAATGCAGCGTTGAATAATCCAACTTACACTCAGTTCACTGCAACTTACACTGCTCCTTCGGCCGGACTTTACTATTTCGGATTTAATGACATCTCTACTGCTCAAGCTACTGCTACGTTAAGATTAGATTCAATCAATTTCACTTCAGTACTTGGAACAAACGATTATTTAACTTCTAAATTCTCTGTTTATCCAAATCCTGCAAACAACGAGGTTAATTTCTCTAATGATGTTAATGCAATCGTTAGTACAGTTGAAATGGCTGACTTAAACGGAAGAGTTGTTAAATCAGCTAGCATCAACGCTACTGAAGGTAGAATATCAATTAACGATTTAGCTACCGGTATTTACATGATGACTATCACTACTGATCAAGGTGTAGCTGTTAAAAAGATTGTAAAGCAATAATTTATAACTACTCATAAATAAAAAACGACTAAGTAATCTTAGTCGTTTTTTTTGTTCTTACTGTTCATCATTAAGAATACAGCGCCTACCAAAGCTATAATAACCAGCGCAAATACGCCTATCATAATAAATGCACCGTTATCCCACGAATACAGAGAAATGTTTTGTGATGTCATGATTTATCGATTAGAGTTTATCAAAATTACGTTGATAGATTCTAATACAGTATGATAATTATCATGCCAAAAATTTTGTAGCCAATTCAGGATTTGGCATCATACAAACGTCTTGTTTCCCATACCATCGATAACGGTTTTTTGCTATATAATCGTAAATAGCATCACAAATAAACTTTGGAAATAGACTAAAGATGTTCAGTAGTTTGTACATGCCGCCAAATTCACTTACAATTTTCAAAGCGGCTTCCGCTTTATAAAAATAGGCTTTCCCGGGTTCGTAAAGGACGATGCTATCTGTCTTTTGACGATTGATACCAATATGATTCAGTATTTTTTGACCCAAGTCTGATTGCAAAGGAATAAATCGAAAGAGGTCTTTAGTGTCGTGTTTGATAACAAATTGAACCGAAGCATTACAAAGGTTACATACACCATCAAATAGTATGATTTTTTTGTCTCGGGGCAAATCAGCAATCTCCATAATTAAGTAGCTTGAACAAATTCTAACGCTTCTAAACTTACTTTAGAAGTAAAGATGCCATAATTTACCACAGCCTTATTTTTTTCAATTTTATCAATCGTTCCAATCGATTTTCCGTCAACCATTCTAACACGATCGCCAATTTTTAAAACTACTTTAGGCTTTTCGGATTCGAGCTTTTGGGCTTTAATTTTCTTTTCTTTTTTCTCCTTTCGAATTTCTTCTACCTTAACTTTAACTTCTTCTACTACCTTTTTCTGGATGATTTCCTTTTCCTTTTTCTCCTTCGCAGTAGCTTTTTTACGCTTGGAGTTTTCAATTTCCACCAACTTCAAAAATTCTCCTATCAAGACTTTCTTGTCTTTGTTGTTAAAGTATTTCTCAGATAAATCATCGATTTTCTGACCAATGTATATCAGTCGTTGGTTGGCATCATACAATTCTTGATAGCGCTCTAATTTTTCCTGAATCTTAGCATTAATGGTTTCCATTTTCTTGCTTTCTTCACGGGCTTTGCTTTCTTCTTCTTTTAAGGTTAGCGATGTTTTTTCGAGTTTGGAACGCTCTTTTTGCAGTGTGGCAATAGTTTTGTCAAAACGCACTTTTCCGCCTTCAATTTTTTTCTTGGCTCGATTAATTAAACCATAGGGGATACCGTTTTTTTGAGCCACTTCAAAAGTAAAAGAACTTCCGGCCTGCCCCAAAATCAGTTTATATAACGGTTCCAAAGACTTTTCATCGAAAAGCATATTGGCATTGGATGCGTAAGGCAATTCGTTGGCCAAAATTTTTAAGTTGGAATAATGCGTGGTAATGATTCCGAAAGCTTCTCGATGGTAGAATTCCTCCAAAAATGTCTCGGCCAAAGCACCACCCAATTCAGGATCGGAACCGGTTCCGAATTCATCGATCAAGAACAAGGTTTTGGCGTTGCATTTTTTCAAAAAGTAATTCATGTTCTTCAATCGGTAACTGTAAGTACTCAAATGGTTTTCTATCGATTGATTGTCTCCTATATCTGTAAGTATTCTGTCGAATAAAAAGGTTTCACTTCGTTCGTGTACCGGAATCAGAATTCCGCATTGTAACATCAATTGCAGTAAGCCGACTGTTTTTAACGAAATGGTTTTACCACCGGCATTCGGACCGGAAATTACTATTATCCGGCTGTCGTTTTTCAATTCAATGGTTTGCGGAAAGGTTTTTTCCTTTTTCTCCATATTATTTAAAAATAATATAGGATGATAGGCTTCCCGGAAAAACAAACGCTTTTCCTCTGTAATATTGGGCAATAGCGCATTGATTTTACGAGCGTATTTGGCTTTTGCAGCCACTACGTCGATATCACTCAGAAAGTCTTGGTATTGCTTTAGTAAATCAACATAAGGGCGGATTTCATTCGAAAGTTTCTTTAAAATTCGGGTGATTTCTTCTCTTTCTTCGTATTCTAAATTGTTCAATTCTCTCGAGTAGCGCAGTGTAGCTTCGGGTTCGATATAAGCAATGCTTCCGGTTTTGGAGCTGCCTAAAATGGAACCTTTCACTTTTCTTCGGTACATGGCTAAAACCGCTAAAACACGTCGGTTTTCAACGATACTTTCTTTAATCTCATCCAAATAGCCTAAGCTGTTGTATTGGCTTAATGCCTGACCGAAACTTTGGTTGACTTTCCCGCGAACCACATTCATATCGCGGCGGATGTTAATCAAATCGGGCGAAGCATTGTCTTTGATTTCCCCATATTTGTCGACTACTTCATCAATTTTTTGTGTGATGTATTTGGTGTATTCAATTTGGGCTGCTTTCTCGTTTAATTTCGGATAGTAATCGTGGAACTTCTTCAAAAACAACAACATTACATTTACCGTATCGGACAAAGTGGCGATTTTACGAAAACTGCCCACTTCTAAAAAGCTGTCTTCAATGGCTAAGAATTTTAAATCTTGGGTAATGTTTTCAAAACCGTGGTTGGGAATAGCGTTGTTATTAGTAAAAGAAGATAAGTATTCAGAAGTTTGTACAAGCTCATTCATCAAAGTTTCTTTATTTTTAAAAGGAACGATGTTGAGTGCTTTTTCCTTCCCGATTTCAGTGTTGCATCGATCGGAAATGGTCTGTAAAACCGTATTGAATTCTAAATCTTGTAATGTTTTGTCTGTAATCGATATCATGCTGTCATGGTCTATGCTTCAAAGTTACAAAGGATAAAATCCATATTGCAACAGAAAATAGTATTTTTGGTAAAATTTTATGAGATGTTAATCAAAATGGAGCCGACTTGGCAGGAACAACTTTCAGCCGAATTTGACAAACCATATTTCGACCGTTTGGTCTCATTTGTAAAAGCAGAATATGCCACTAAAAGATGCTTTCCTAAGGGCAGTCAAATCTTTGCAGCTTTTGATCATTGTCCGTTTAACAAAGTAAAAGTGGTTATTATTGGGCAAGATCCTTATCACGGTTTGGGTCAAGCTAACGGCTTGTGTTTTTCGGTGAATGACGGCATTGCTTTTCCGCCTTCGCTTCAAAATATTTTTAAAGAAATTGAGTCCGATTTGCAAATCCCGTTTCCTATCAGTGGTAATTTAGAGCGATGGGCCGACCAAGGGGTTTTGTTGCTCAATGCAACATTAACAGTGCGCGAAAGCGAAGCCGGAAGCCATCAAAATCAGGGTTGGGAAACGTTTACTGATGCGGTTATTCAGAAAATATCCGATGCTAAAGAAAATGTAGTTTTCCTCCTTTGGGGTGGATTCGCCAAAAAGAAAGGTGCCAAAATCAATCGCAGCAAACATCATATCTTAGAAACCGGACATCCTTCACCACTTAGTGCTAATCGTGGATTGTGGTTCGGCAATCAGCATTTCAGTAAAACCAATCAATATTTAGAAAGTCTGGGAAAAGAGCCTATTCGTTGGTAATTTAGTTTACGGTGAAATAATAATATCCGTTGTTATCTAAATTAGAAACAGCCGCATTGATATTTACAATTAAGTCTTTCGGAGCACTCAAGGAAACCATCTCTACACTGTTAGTGGAAGAACTGTTGTAGCCAAATGTAAGACGATAATTCCCGGCAGTTAACAACGGGAAACCAACATTATAGCGATAGTATTCATCGGTAGCGTTGTAATTGCAAATGCCGTAAACATAAGCGCCATTTTGGGCTGATCCTGCAACAACATCCAATTGGCTGTCATTTACGGTAACCACTTCCCAATCGGTTGCATTGATTTTTCTCTCGATTACATAAGAGAATACAAAATGTGAGGCATTCCCGGTAGTTTTGTAAATGTCTAAAAGAGCCGTTTCTGTTTGTCCAGGCTCAGGAATATAACGCGCCAAATCGGCTTTCACGTACAAATAATCGCCAACATTGTATGAGGATTGGGTTTCAATTCTAACAATATTGTTCCCGCCTTCTACATAAATGGTCTTGTAGAAATCATCATCATTGGTGTCGCAGTTGGAAAACAACAATCCAACAAAAAGTAGTGCTATATAGTGTATTTTTTTCATGACTTAATTTTTAAAATCGATAACCTAAGTTAAAACCCACTCTGGAAATCACATCCGGACTTTTATCACGATTGGTTAAATTGGAACCGAAACCGGCCAAGAATTCGATGACAAATGCTTCTTTGAGGTACATTTTATAGCCTAAACCGCCACCCAAACCAAAATCGGTGTAAGTTGATTTTTTAGTGGTGTAATAACCATTGATGTTTTCGTCAATTAAACGAACGATTTCTTTGTAATCGCCGCCATTGTAGGAAGCAAATACTTCTGCAAAATAAAAGCTTGTTTTGCCTTTAGATAATTGGTATCTCACATACGGATTGAATTCAAATTTCGGAACATTATTGCGGTAGCCACGTTCAAAATCATCGTTTAATTTATTGCTGTCCGAGAAGTTCAAATTAAATCCGGTGGAGAAAGCACCACCAAAAAAGCGCTCATAACTGAAACTGACTTTTTGCCAAACCAAAGCAGACAACACATCTACTCTGAATTCATTTTTTTTGGAATCGATAGTGCTTTTTTCTTGCGCTTGCGTGGCTGTAGACAGTAAAAGTAACAGCAGTAAGACTTTTTTCATGTTGGGTTTGTTTAACAAAAACGAATATACTAAATAAAGTGGTTGTGTATAATAAATTTCAAAAGATTTATTCCAAGGTTAAAGCCCCTAAAATTTCCTCATTCATAAAAGGTCCACCCGGATATTTGGCGGTATAATCAAGGTTCAACCAAACATCACCTCTTTCGTCTATGTGGTAATTTAGGGTTTGATTTTTACTTTCTGCGGGGAACAATACTTTTTTAATGGCATAATTAATCTGCTCTAAATCTTTTTGGGTTCCGATGTAAAGCTCGGGGTAGATATGTCCTTTGGTATGGATCAATCGGGTAGTGCCGCCAATCGATTTGATACAAGCCGCCATGAAAACCGAATGATCATCGCAGTCGCCGGAAAGGTATTGTAACGATTCCGTGGCCTTAGCGATGTAATCTCTTCCTTTGGGATCGCTTACGTAGTTCCAACGCGAATTGATTTCCTTAAAAACGGCAAACGATTGTATTATAGTGTGAATTTCATAGTAACCTTTTACGTCTCTGAAGTGTTTGCTGGTAGCCATGATGGCAAAATTGCGAATTCTCGGATTTTGATATTCTATGGCGTCCAAAATTTTCGATTTGTTGGGAAACGGTAACAATTTGGAAATGATGATGTCTTGCGGATACGGGTCTTCACTCATAGTATAAACCATGGAACGATAATCTTCAAACACACTTTTAAAGCCGTATTTCCCCGATAATGTTCCGAAAAGCAACAAGATAAAATAGAGTATGACAGAAATGAGTGTTACTCTTCGTAAAGCTCTCAACAAGAGTTGAATAACGACTAAGATAACGATGAAAAGCAAAATTCTGTCGAAGTGGTTGGCCCAATCTAAAACCACTAAGTTTTGGTGGGCAATGATAAAAATCGGAATGGTAATCAGGATGTTCAAGACAAAAATGATAATCATGTCCCAAGGACTTTTTATCCTGAACTTTTCTTTAAGTTGCTGATAAGTAAGATTTTCGGGTTTTATCATCTTGCCATGGCAAAAGCTAAACGGCTTTTACGATTTCAGCAAAAGTACCTTTTTTCTCGATAATTTTGAGGTCAAATAATTGATTTTGAATTTTGTTTAACACTTTTTCTTCTAAAGATTTTTGTGCCCATTTGGTGAGTGATAGCCAAGTTTGAATGTCTTCTAACTTTTGGTTGTATTTAGTCGCTAATGTTCTGTCGATACTTGGAATTTCTTTGAATTCTATAGTAGTGTTGTTGATGATTTCCAGCAATAAAGCAATGGTTTGGCGATTACTTTCCAAGAATTCATTGCGTACCGCTATAACAAAACAAGGCCATGGCGTTGGACAATCGGCTACTTTACGAAAAATTCCTTTGTCTACTAAAGGTTTTGTCATAAAACGTTCCCACATAAAGTAATCGGCTTTCCCATGGGTTAAGGCTTCCACAGCGCCGTCTATGGTGTTAACCACTTCAAATTGCAACGTTTCGGTATTCCAATGTTGGTTTTGTGCGTTAACATAAGCCATCAGGTGAGAACCAGAGCCGTAGCGTGAAATGGCCACTTTGGTGTTTTCTAAATCGGATAAAGTTTGGTATTGGGATTCAGCTGCAACGTGGATTCCCCAGATAAGCGGACTTTCCACATAAGTTTGAACTATAGAACTCGGATTACCGCCAACGATGTCTTTAACAATGCCTTCGGTTAAAATTACGGCGATGTCGGTTTCATTATCGCGCAAAAGTTGGCACATTTTTCCGGTACCTTCGGGCACATCGGTCCATTGCAAATCAATGCCGACTTCCTCAAACTCGCCGTTTTCGATGCACAAATGCCAAGGTAAATTAAAATGTTCCGGTACGCCGGCTATTCTGACTGTTTTCATTTAGAGGGTTAGATTTTTAGACTTCTTAGATTATTAGATAGAATTTATTTTAATTGTTAGCTTCTAACGGTCTAAAGCGAAGCGTATCTGTAGCCTATAGGGCGTTTCTATAGGTCTGAGATAGCAGGATTCTCCATTTGCCACCATTTCCAAATTACGCCGTCTTTATCGGGATAGTCTTCCATGAATTTCATGCCTACTTTTTGCAATACATGATTAGACGCTCCGTTTTGGGCATGGGTGTAAGCGTTCATTTTATCTATGTTCATTGTTTTGAAACCGTAATCTAGCCAAGCATAAGAGGCTTCTGTAGCATAACCTTTGCCCCAAAATGGTTCTGCCAAACGATAGCCGTAATCGTAAAAATTAGTATTGCCGTTTTCTACGTGGTCGTCTACGAATTTAATTCCGGTCCAGCCAATAAATTCTCCGGTTTCTTTTAGAATGGTAGCAAATCGACCAATGTTGTTTCTTTTGTATTGCTCGTTAACGTAGTGAATCACTTTGATGACTTCTTCTACTTTTTGTACCGGAGTTTGCCAAAGGTATTTGTGCACCTCCGGATTTTTATCCATAGCGAACATGGCTTCCGCATCGGACAATTCGAGCGGACGCAGGAGTAAGCGGTCGGTTTCTAAAATTAAGTTCATAGTAAGATGGTTTTATAGCCCCGATGGAAGCGGCATCCTTTTTTACCGGTTCTCGATGCATCCTGAAACAGGACACTCGAACTGACGGGAAAAAAGATACTGCGGAAAGCGGGTATAAGCTCCTAAAATTATTCGGCTAATTTATTTAAGGCGTAGGCAATTAATGCGTCTACAGCTTTGTACGGATCTTCGCTGAAGTTTCCGGTGGCGCGGTTGGCAATGATGGCGTTGAGCGACAAACACTCGTGGCCCAAAAGTTTGCCCAAACCATAGATGGCTCCGGTTTCCATTTCGAGGTTGGTCATTTTGATGCCTTCAAACTCGAAGCTGTCCATTTTGGCATTGAGTTCCGGATCTTGGATTTCCAAGCGTAAGACGCGACCTTGCGGACCGTAAAAACCGCCGGCAGTTCCGGTAAATCCTTTGAATATTTGATTGCTCTCCAATCTTTTTTCCAAGGTTTCTGAGCAAGCAATTACGTAAGGACGTCCTTTTCGCAAATCCCAATTGGTTTGACTGATAAAGGCATCTTCCATTGCTTTTTCCGAAATATCGTCGATTAAATAGGAGCGAAGCATGTTGTCTAAGCCCAATCCGAACTGACTCATCACAAAACTGTCACACGGAATGTCGGCTTGTAATGAACCCGAAGTTCCAATGCGGATGATATTGAGCGAGGTTAGATTTTCTTTCGGTTTGCGCGTTGCTAAATCAATGTTGACCAACGCATCAAGCTCGTTCATTACAATGTCTATGTTGTCCGGACCGATACCGGTAGACATCACCGTCATTTTTTTGCCTTTGTAATAACCGGTTTGGGTTTTGAATTCGCGTTTTTGGGTCGAAAATTCAATGCTGTCAAAGAATTGTGTGATTTTTTCTACGCGGTTTTGATCGCCAACAAAGATGATGTCGTGGGCAATATGTTCCGGTTTTAAGTTGAGATGGTAAACGCTACCATCGGGATTTAATATTAATTCTGAAGATTGTATCATATTTTTTTAGTTTCGAGTTTCGGGTTTCGAGTTTCGGGTTTCGAGTTTTAAACTTGAAACCAGTTTATCCGCCTACGCGTTTGGTTTTGAAACCTTTGTCTTGCAGCATTTTCATGATTTTGTCGCGGTAATCACCTTGTATGATGATGGCGCTATCTTTAAATGTGCCACCAACACTAAGTTTGGTTTTGATTTCCTTGGCTAAGATTTTAAAATCTTCGTCACTGCCTTCGTAGCCTTCGATGATGGTTGTGGCTTTGCCTTTGCGTTTTTCGTATTTGCAAATCATGGGCGCTGCCTGAATGAAAAGCTCATGATTCTCGATTACTGTTTCCTCCGGTTCATTGGAAGGTTCGTGATCGGGGAATAGTTTTTTGAGTTGCTCTTGTAAGTCCATTTTTTTTCTTTAAAGGTGCTAAGGTTCTGAGTGGCTAAAGCTCTAAGGTTTTTTACCTCAGTGCCTCAGTGTCTTAGCACCTTAGTAAAAAAACCAAAAAAGACATCAAGTTGGAAAACTCAATGTCTTTAATGAAATGTATTGAATTAACCTTTACTTTTTGAGTCCTAATTCTACCAAACGTTCGTCCAAGTATTCTCCGGCTGTAATATCGTCGAAGGCTTTCGGATGATCTGCATCGATACATTTTTCTAAGCAGTTCAGTGGCATATCGCTTACCGGATGCATAAAGAACGGTATAGAGTAGCGCGATGTTCCCCACAATTCTCTTGGCGGGTTTACTACTTGGTGAATCGTCGATTTTAATTTGTTGTTGGTATGACGCGACAACATATCGCCTACATTAATCATCAACTCATCCGGTTGCGCCATAGCGTCAATCCAATCGCCGTTGTGATTTTGTACTTGCAATCCTTTACCTTGCGCACCCATCAATAATGTAATTAAGTTGATGTCACCGTGAGCGGCTGCACGAACGGCGCCGTCTTTAGGCTCATCAGTAATAGGCGGGTAATGGATTGGTCTTAAAATGCTGTTACCGTCTTTGATGAAATTATCAAAATAAAACTCATCCAAACCAATGTATAAAGCCAAAGCTCTCAAAACATAAACACCGGTTTTTTCTAACATTCTGTAGGCTTCTTTACCCACTTCATTAAAGCGAGGTAATTCGGCCACTTCCACATTGTCCGGATATTCGTTGGCGTATTTTGAGCCTTCACTCACATACTGTCCGAAGTGCCAAAATTCTTTTAAGTCACCGGCAGAGCGACCTTTAGCATGTTCTTTTCCGAAAGAAACATAACCTCTTTGTCCGCCAATTCCGGGAATTTCGTATTTGGCTTTGGTTTCCAATGGCAGGTTGAAGAAATTGCGCACTTCTGCATACAAGTCTTCTACCAATTTGTCATCTAAAAAATGACCTTTTAGTGCTACGAAGCCGATGTCTTCGTAAGCTTTTCCGATTTCATTTACAAATTTTTGTTTACGTGTCGGATCGTCCGACAGGAAATCACGTAAGTCAACACTTGGAATTTGTTGCATACTACTAAAAAATTTTTGTTAATAACTCAGACTGAGAAAATCCCAATCATAACTACAAATGTAAGTAAATTTTGTTTATAAAATCCCAAAGTTATTAACAATATCGATTGAATTTATTCCGGCTTTAAGTCGAAAAATGAAGATTAAATCCTTACTTTTGGACCACAAAAATTACAGTCAACTGAAATGAATTTCGATAGAAAAGAGTTGTCCAATATCCAACTGTTGGACTTGTATAAAAGATTGCTCAAACCTCGTTTGATAGAAGAAAAAATGTTGATTCTCCTCCGTCAGGGAAAAGTGTCTAAATGGTTTTCCGGTATAGGTCAGGAAGCCATTTCCGTGGGAATTACGGCTGCTTTAGACCGGGACGAATACATTTTGCCAATGCACAGAAATTTGGGGGTATTTACCGGAAGAGACATTCCGTTGCACCGATTGTTCTCGCAATGGCAAGGCAAGAAAAGCGGTTTTACCAAAGGAAGAGACCGCAGTTTTCATTTTGGTACTCAGGAATTCAAAATTATAGGTATGATATCGCATCTTGGTCCGCAAATGGGTGTAGCTGACGGTATCGCTTTAGCCAATAAATTAAAGCAAAACGGTAAAGTGACTGCCGTTTTTACCGGTGAAGGCGCTACTTCTGAGGGCGATTTTCACGAAGCATTGAACATAGCAGCAGTTTGGGAATTACCGGTCTTGTTTGTGATTGAAAATAACGGTTATGGATTATCGACTCCAACAAATGAACAATACCGTTGCGAAAATCTGGCTGATAAAGGTATAGGTTATGGTATGGAAAGCCATATTATTGACGGGAACAATATATTAGAAGTTTACACTAAAATAGCCGAATTAAAGGCGTCAATGATTGCTAATCCTCGTCCGGTATTGTTGGAGTTTAAGACTTTCAGAATGCGTGGTCATGAAGAAGCCAGCGGAACGAAATATGTACCGCAAGAATTGATGGATATGTGGGCGATTAAAGACCCGATTGCCAATTATCGCGATTATTTGATGAACGTTGGCGTGCTCTCGGAAGCATTGGATGCCGAATTTAAAGCCAATATTAAAGCCGAAATCGATGAACATTGGGCGATTACAGTGGCCGAACCGGAGTGTGAAGCCAATCTGGAAGAAGAGCTTAACGACGTTTACGAGCCTTACGATTTTGAAGTTTTTGAGCCGAGAGAGGAAAAAGAAAATATCCGTGTCATAGATGCCATATCTTCAGCCTTACGACAATCGATGGAGCGTCACGAGAATTTGGTGATTATGGGACAAGACATAGCCGAATACGGTGGTGCTTTTAAAATCACCGATGGATTTGTAGCGCAATTTGGTAAAGACCGCGTCCGCAATACACCTATCTGTGAAAGCGCTGTAGTATCGGCAGCTAACGGTTTATCCATCAATGGTCATAAAGCCGTGGTGGAAATGCAGTTTGCGGATTTCGTGTCTACCGGTTTCAATCCGATTGTCAATCTGTTGGCTAAACAGCATTATCGTTGGGGCGAAAAATCGGATGTAGTGGTCCGCATGCCTTGTGGCGGCGGTACCCAAGCCGGTCCTTTTCACTCGCAAACTAATGAAGCTTGGTTTACCAAAACACCGGGATTGAAAGTAGTGTATCCGGCTTTTCCTTATGATGCCAAAGGATTGTTGAATACAGCCATTAACGATCCGAATCCGGTGATGTATTTTGAGCACAAACAGCTCTACCGTTCTGTTTATCAAGATGTCCCGGTAGACTATTATACCATTCCGTTCGGCAAAGCCGCTTTATTGAAAGAAGGTACTCAAGTTACCGTTATTTCTTTCGGAGCCGGAGTGCATTGGGCATTGGAAACTTTAAACAAGCATCAAGATATTAGCGCTGATTTGATTGATTTGAGAACCTTACAGCCCTTGGATACGGAAGCAATATTTACCTCGGTTAAAAAGACCGGAAAAGTTATAATTCTTCAAGAGGATACCTTGTTTGGTGGTGTTTCGAGTGATCTATCTGCCATGATAACCGAAGCTTGTTTTGAATATTTAGACGCACCGGTTCGAAGAGTGGGAAGTTTGGAAACAGCTATTCCTTTTGTGAAGTCGCTTGAAGATCAATACCTGCCTAAAGCGCGTTTTGAGTCTGTTTTACAAGAGCTTTTGGCTTATTAAAACCATATTAAATACTAAGAGGCACAAGCAATTGTGCCTTTTTTATGTCGAATTGACAAATAATTTCAAAATTGTTATTAGATACAATTGAGTAAGGTTTCCTTTGATAGTGGTTTGCTGATGTAGCTCATCACATTCGGATTTTGTTCCGCTTTTTCCCTGTCCATCGGATTTAAGGAAGCCGAGATAACGTGAATACTGCAATTGATGTGGAGTTTGTGTTTGAGCTTTTCAAATTCTTCTAAAAATTCCCAACCACTCATCAAAGGCATGTTTAAATCGAGAAAAATTAACACATTTTTACCGGGTTCTGAGGCTTTATTTACGGTCATTATTCCTTCCAAAGCTTGTTTTCCGTTAAAAAAGGTATGTATATCGTCGGTTAAGTTTAATATGGTTACTAATCTTCGATGAAAATAGTTTACCGATAAATCGTCATCGATTAGAATGATTGTATTAGTTGTCATTTTTTAGGTTTTTTGAAATTGTAAAAAAGAAGGTAGCACCTTCATTCACTTGCGATTCAATCCAGATTGCTCCGTTGTGTATATCGACAATTTTTTTGCAATGAGCAAGTCCGATACCAAAACCGCTGTATTCTTCAGCAGTGTGGAGCCTTCTGAAGATTTGAAAAATTTGATTAAAATATTTTTCTTCTATTCCTATTCCATTGTCTTTAACGCCAAACTGCCAGCAATCTTCTTTTTCTTCAACCATGATATAAACTTGGGCAGCCGTATTTTCTTTTCTGAATTTTAAAGCATTGCTGATTAGATTTTGGAATAGTAATCTGATGAAAATCGGATAGCAATCGATAACCGGCAGCTTATTGTAGTACACTTTGGCATCCGATTCTTTAAGGTTAACCGATAAGTCTTCTAAAACGTCAGCTAAAGTTTTGTTCAAATCAAGTGATTGGATTTCACTGTTTTTGTTGATTCTATTGTACTCTAACAAACCGGAAATCAGAAAGCGCATCCTGTTGGCAGAGTTGTGTATGAAGTTTAAAAACAATTTGCCTTCTTCATTCAAGTCATTACTGAATTCTTCCATCAGTAAATCAGAATAACCAATAATGGTTAGCAAAGGTTCTTGTAAATCGTGTGAAGCTATGTAGTTAAACTGTTCTAATTCAGTGTTTTGTCGTTTTAATATTTCATTTTGCTGTTGGATTTGAAGCTCTTTCTCTTTCCGGTTACTGATGTCTCGTATGAAAACAAAATACTTGAACTTGTAATCCAAATCATCAACCGATATCATGGTGAGTTCGATAGGGAAAGTTTTATTGTTACGATCAACAGCTATCAAATCCAAAGTAGTGTTAGCTTGACCGGAAAGTTCGATTTTTTTGAAGAAATCATTGATTTCAAAACACCCGTTTTCCTCAGAGAGAATAAGGTTTGGTAAGTTTTTTCCAATGACTTCGTTGAGTGTCCAACCAAATATTTTTTCCGCTTTGGTATTCCAAAATGAAATGGTACAATTCTCATCAATGATAACGATACCATCCATGGAAGATTGCATGATGAGATTGTTTTGTTTTTCTGTTTTGGACAGTATGCTTTGTAAATTTTTGATATCGGATATATCAATTCCATAACCTATCATATAGGCAAGTTCTCCCTCAACATAAAAAGGATAAAAACGTCTGAGAATGTAATAGGTTCTGTTTTCTTTCACAACTTCGTCAACCCATTCAACTTGTTTACCGGTTCTTTTGGCTTCCTGAAAATATTCTTCTCTTCTGACGGCCATCGTGTCATCAATCCCTTTTTTGATACAATAATCAAAATCGTTTTTTCCAATCATCCAGTTGCGAAGTTCAGGATCGGCAATGCCATTGGGGTTGATAAAGAGATAGTTATGGTTTTTATCAAAAACTGCTATATCAGCCGGGATGTTGAACAGTACAGAGTCGTTAAACTCCCTTCGTTTTTTGATTTCAAAATCGGCTATTTTTTGTTGTGATATGTCCCAGATGATACCATTAAAAACAATTTTATTGTTCTGAAAAACCGGAATAGCATTGGCTTCAAACCATTTGATACTGTTGTCTTTCAGTATCATTCTACCGGTAAATTTGAATTTTTCGTTATATAAAATAGATTGTTGTGTAGTTTCAAGAAATGAGGAAACGTCTTCGGGATGAATGTTTAATCGGGTTAACCAGGACTTGTAATGGGTTAAAATATTGTACCCGAAAAGTTCATAAAAAGAATCACTGACATAGTGAAAATAATGGACTTTGTTTTTCAGTACGTGAAACTGAAACATGGCTACCGGAAAATGTTTTTGGAAAAAGTCAATTTGAGAATCCTTTTCCTCAATGGTAATTTTATCCTTAAATTTTTCTGTTATATCGTTACAAATCAGTAAGTAATAGTCGTCTCCTTCGAAATTTCTTTTTTGGAATTCGATCAATAAATACTTGCCTTTGATTTTTTCTGTAAAGCGGAAATCTTTTTTCTTGTCAACTTTTTGTAGTGTTTCTTTCCAATTAATGCTGTTTTGAAAATACCTGAAAATCTCCCATATAGCTGTTTTTTTTAGGTCGGAATCAGAAACTTTAACTAATTTTTCCGCCGCTGCATTTTTGTAAACCAGTTTACCTTCCGAATCGAAAACAAAAACACCTTCTTTGATTTGGTTGATGAAGACTTCAAACAGACCTAACTTTTTTCGAACTAAATCGGATTTTTCAAGCGAAATATGTTGGGGATCAGCCGTAGCATTTTGTTTAAAAGCCACCAGGAAATAAGTTTCATCAATCTCATATTTGGATATGGTGAGCTCTAATTCAACGATGTTTCCTTTTTTGTCATTCCAATATTTTTTGGTCACAAAAGGAAAAGTAATCTCGCTTAATTCCAACTCTTCAAAGAAAGTATGAAAGTACTTTGTTGGAAAAGATTGCAAAACAACATTGGCACTTTCGTTGGCAAAAAACAGCTCCTTTTTTCTAAATGCTATGATAGGAGAATTTACAGCTTCTAAAAGGTTGATAATGTTATTTTTTGGCATAACTGTTAGTAACTTGAAAACTATTTTTTTACTCAAATTTAAAATCGTAAGATTTCAGTTTTATAATTTTAGGTTAAACGGTTTATTTTTTTCTTTTAATAGCATATTATATTAGATAAAAGGTTGTAAATGATGTTTTTTTATGATTAACAAGTGTTTAAACTTGGTTGTTTGCAAAATCAATTTGTCGTTCGTCTATGAATTAAGACCGATTAATGGTTTATAAAGTCTCTTTGTCTAATCTGAACGATTGATTTGTAAAAGATTTACTAATTTGTTTGATGTCGTTTGAATTCTAAATCCAAATCTTACAATTTTAAAACTTTTCAATTATGCTGCAATTTTACTCTGCTTCAACAAGAATAGTAAATACAAAAAGGGGTGTTGCCGAATGTTTAGAGGTGTCCTGCGATGGTGATTACAACGCTGTCGACTTACTGATATTTCATGCCTCAATCGGACACGATTTTACTGAAATTATACAAGAATCAAAGCGATTGGTCCCACATGCCGATGTGGTGGCTGCTTCTTGTTGCGGAGTGGTAGGTAGGGAAGGCGTTAGCGAGTCTATGAAAGATATTGCCGTGATGGCTATCAAAGGGAAAGAATATGCCTTAGCCTCTACCGATGGATTGTATGGTCACAACTCTTACGAGAAAGCCTTAGGGCTGGCTCAATCGTTAGCTTCGCAAAAAGAAGGAATCAATATGGTTTATTTTTTAGGTTCCGGAATTGATATCGACAATGATTTGTGCATCAAGGCGTTTGAAGAAGTGTTTGGTCCTGAGGTAACCATTTTCGGAGCTACTTCATCCGACAATATGAAAGGTTATGTTAGTTATCAAGCTGTAAACGATGTGGTTTATGAACACGGCGCTTATGCTATCGGATTTTGTGATCCTTCATTAACAGTTGATACACAAGCAACACATGGTTTTATTGCTATTGGTGAACCTATGGTGGTTACTAAGTCTGAAGGACATATCATTAAAGAGCTCAACGGAAAACCGGCTTGGACAGAATACTTAAATCGATTAGGATTGGATGATAAATCCGATTGCGGAAATACTATTCCTATAGGCGCCTTGGCAGAAAAATTGTCAAAGGAATTGGCTGAAGAATATGGTAACAATCATATTTTAAGAGTGGTTACTAAGCATGATGGAGATGATATGTACTATGCAACTACCTGTCCAATAGGAACCGAATTATGGTTAACGGTAAGAGATGAAGAAGTTATTTTTAAAGAAATGGAACGTATTGTTCAAAACATCAACAACAGAAATAATCATAAAAAACCGGTTGCTGTTTTTCATGCAGATTGCTTGGCCAGAGGGCGGTTTTTAACCGATCGCATTTTAAAAGAAGAGTTGGTGCATAAAATGCAAACGCCATTTTTTGACAACGGCATTTGTCCGCCTTGGTTAGGCATGTATGGGTTTGGTGAGTTTGCCAGATTAGGCGGAAAAAACACCTATCACAATTATACTACGGCATTATATGTAATTTACAGATAAAAAGGACTCCCGATGAAAACAAAAAATAATTTTGATTCATTGCTTAGGGAATACAAAGAATTACAATTACGCGTTACTCGTTTCTCATATATAGAACAGCAGTTAATTAATGCTAAGGATAAATTAGACCATGAGCTGGTTTTATACAAACGTTTAAATAAGTTCAGTAACTCTGCCCTTAAAAGCAACAAACTTGAAGACTTCTTGACCATGTCTGTTGAGGGTATTATAGATGTTTTGGAAGTCGAAGCTTCGGCTATATTGATTGTAGAGAAAGATACCGGTAATACTTTGTTTTTTAACGAAAGTTTGCATTTGAAAGATGGTGGAGAGCAACAAAAGATAGCCTCAGATTTATTGAATTTGGCAGAAATAGTAGCCAAGTCTAAATCTTCTGTAATATCTTCCAAGCGATTGTCATTATTTGATTATCTATCAGCTTACTCAGATGCTGTTTTTCATTTTGCCGAAGACAAGACTTTAAACTTATCAGTGTATTTGATAGGGCTGGTTTCTGTAAAAAAAGCACCTTTTTATGAAAGATTGAATGATAAGCACGAAACTATTTTTAGTTTATTTGCCCAACAGTTTCTTTCCATACTGACTAATTTTTATCAGAATAAAAAAATACAAGACCAAATTGTAAAAATATCCAGCTCAGAAATTGAGCTCAAAAAGTTATCGCTCATAGCCACCAAAACCAAAAACGGGGTTATTATCACCGATGAAAAAGGGGTCATAGAATGGATAAACGAATCGTTTGTAAAAATGTCAGGATACTTTTTTGAAGATGTTTACGGTAAGCAAACCAAGGATTTGTTTGATAATTTTATAGTAGAGTTTTCAGAAAAGAAAAAAATCTCCAAAGCGCTCAAAAACAAACAGAACATTGAGTTAACCTTGCTCAATAATACCAAAGAAGGCAAACTATACTACAGCCAAATTGAAATTATCCCGGTTTTTGACGAGCTTAAAAGGCACATCAACAACATTTTTGTTATTAAAGATATCACTAACGAGGTAGAATTTAAAGCCGAAATACTCAGGATGAATTCTCGATTTGAGTTGATTTCCGCTAAATCTCAAATTGGAATTTGGGAATGGAACAAAGAGCTCAACGACTCTACGTGGAATGATATTTTAATCAATCAATACGGAGCCGATCGTACACTAATTCAAAATGGGTTTTATTCATTTTGGCTCAACTCTTTACATCCCGAAGACAAAAAGAGAGTAATTGATAACAGGGATAAGGTCTTAAACTGTGAAATAGATAGTATTGTACAAGACTACAGAATCATTCGTCAAAACGATCAATCTGTCAGATATTTAAGAACCCTTACTATAGGTGAAAAAAATGCCAAAGGAGAAGTTATTCGATTGGTGGGTAGTTCTTTCGATATAACCGATACCAAAATAGCCGATGAAAAAGTAGCTTCTCTAAAGCAATTTTATGAAAGTATACTAAATCACCTACCCAATAAGATTGCTGTTTTTAACAATACTTGTGAGCTGATTTATTTTAACGAAGCCATGTTGGAGTGCAATCCTTTTTGGCAAGATTATCTTTTCAAATCGGTTTATGATGTTTACACAGCGGATGCCAATAATCAATCCATAGTAAACAAACTTATCTTTCATATGCAAAATGCTATTAAAGACAAAAAAGCGGTTAAATATGAAGATATGGTTCTTAAAAACGGCAAGGAAGTCGAATTGCTCAATACCGTTTTACCGTTTTTTAACAATGATAAATTAGAATACATCATTTTATCAGGCGTCGATATTAGCGAACTAAATAAGATTCAAAAAGACCTACTCAAAAACAACGTTGAGCTTCAAAAGGTCAACTCAGAACTTGATAACTTTGTGTACAGAGTGTCGCATGATTTAAGATCACCACTGCTTTCAATTAAAGGTTTGATTTCATTAATTGATTATGATGAAGTAAATCCAAGTTTAGTAGAATACATCAAACTAATTGAAAGTAGCGCCAGTCGCATGGATTCTTCTATACAAGATATCTTAGAGTATTCCAGAAATTCAAGATTGGCGGTTAAATTGGAAGATGTCAATCTCAAGGAAATGGTTTTTGAAATATTTAACGACATTAAATATTCAGGCGATTCGAATATTGATTTGATTTACGAAAGTAACGGAGATGACAACATTATAACCGATAAATTCAGGATTAGTGTATTGCTCAAAAACCTGATAGGAAATTCTGTTAAATACAAAAAGAACAATACCCATTCATTTGTTAAGTTTTCATTGTCCAAAAGAAATAATAAGATGATATCGTTTAAAATTAGCGACAATGGTCAAGGAATTGACAAAATCAGTTTACCAAGAGTTTTTGAAATGTTTTACAGAGGTTGCAGCACGAGCGTAGGTTCGGGTCTAGGGCTCTATATCTGCAAGGAAATAGCCGAAAAACTTAGCGGTACATTATCTTTAAAATCAAAAAAAGAAATAGGAACAGAAGTCAATGTCAAACTGCCGATAAATAATCTTTAAGAAATGAAATACATACTCATTGATGATGATCCCATTATTAATTTGGTGCACAAAAAAGTGATTAAAAAAAATGATTTAGAAGCGGAAGTAACCGATTTTATCTCGGGTAAAAAAGCTTTGCAATACCTTAAAAGCAATAATGATGAACAGTCAAATATTGTACTGTTAGATATCAACATGCCCGAAATGAACGGTTTTGAATTCTTAGATGAACTCTTGAAAAATAAAGGTATCAACTACAGTAAGTTGAATATTTTTATCCTGACATCCTCATTGAATGTCAAAGACAAAGAACTAGCTACCAAATATTCTATTTTGAAGGGATATCTCGAAAAACCACTGGATATTGCCAATTTGCAACAGTTAATAAGGGTAAGTTGTTAATTGTTAGCCAAATAAAGCTTTCCGGTTATTTTGTTCTAATCCTTGACAATAATGTTTGTTGTATATTTTCATAGTTTTTTTCTATTGTAATAAGTGTTTTTCATAGTTGATTTCTCTTTAACTTAGCCAAAAAGAAATCAACTAAAACCAATTTATAATATGGAAAACAACAGCAACAGTGGCGGAAAATGCCCTTTTTCCGGTGCTCAAGTAAAACAATGGACCGACGTTCCTAACAATAGCTTCTGGTGGCCTAATGCGCTAAACTTAGACATTCTACACCAACACGACACCAAAACCAATCCTTTAGGAGAAGATTTTAATTACGCCGAAGAATTTAAAAAATTGGATTTTGAAGCATTAAAAACCGATTTGAAAAAATTAATGACCGAAAGCCAAGATTGGTGGCCGGCCGATTGGGGTCACTATGGCGGATTAATGATTCGTATGGCTTGGCACAGTGCCGGAAGTTACCGTATAGCCGATGGTCGTGGCGGTAGCGGAACCGGTAACTTGCGTTTTGCTCCTTTAAACAGCTGGCCGGATAACGGAAACTTAGACAAAGCACGCAGATTGCTTTGGCCTATCAAGAAAAAATACGGAAACAAAATCTCTTGGGCCGATTTGATGATTTTAGCCGGAAATATGGCTTACGAATCTATGGGCTTCAAAACCTTCGGATTTGCCGGTGGTCGTGAAGACATTTGGCACCCGGAAAAAGACATTTATTGGGGTTCCGAAAATACTTGGTTAGCAGTATCCGGTGGTGAAAACAGCCGTTACTCAGGCGAAAGAGATTTAGAAAATCCGTTGGCAGCCGTAATGATGGGATTAATCTATGTGAATCCACAAGGGGTTGATGGTAATCCTGATCCTTTAAAAACGGCTCAAGACATGCGTGTGACTTTTGCCCGTATGGCCATGAACGATGAGGAAACGGTAGCCTTAACTGCCGGTGGTCACACCGTAGGGAAAGCCCACGGAAATGGTGATGCAAATGCGTTAGGACCTGAACCGGAAGCAGCCGACATCGAAACCCAAGGTTTTGGTTGGTTAAATCCTAAAGGCAACGGCAATGGTCCAGATACCATTACCAGTGGTTTGGAAGGCGCTTGGACATCTCACCCTGACAAATGGAACCACACGTATTTCGACATCTTATTCAACCACGAATGGGAATTGAAAAAGAGTCCGGCCGGTGCTTGGCAATGGGAACCGATTAACATGAAAGAAGAAGACAAGCCGGTGGATGCTCATAACCCGAGTGTAAGAAGAAATCCAATCATGACCGATGCTGATATGGCGTTGAAAATGGATCCGGAATACCGCAAAATTTCTGAAAAATTCCGCAATGACCCGGCTTATTTTGAAGATGTATTTGCCAGAGCTTGGTTCAAACTAACACACCGCGATTTAGGACCAAGAAGTCGTTATTTAGGACCTGATGCGCCTCAAGAAGAGTTGATTTGGCAAGACCCGGTTCCTACAGTAGATTATACTTTAACTGAGGCAGAAATCGAAGACTTAAAAGCCAAATTGTTAAATTGTGGTTTAACGGCAACCGAGTTAATCAACACGGCTTGGGATAGTGCTCGTACTTTCCGTGGTTCTGATTTCCGTGGTGGTGCCAATGGTGCTCGTATTCGTTTAGCGCCTCAAAAAGATTGGCAAGGCAACGAACCGGAGCGTTTGCAAAAAGTATTGGATAAGTTAACCGAATTACAAGCCGGATTGAGTAAAAAAGTAAGTTTAGCCGATTTGATAGTGTTGGGCGGAACAGCAGCGGTAGAAAAAGCGGCTCATGCTGCCGGCGTAAACATCAAAGTGCCTTTTGCACCGGGCAGAGGTGATGCTACAGCTGAAATGACCGATGCCGAATCGTTTGACGTATTAGAACCGTTGCACGATGGTTTCCGCAACTGGGTAAAAAGCGATTACAAAGTACAGCCGGAAGAAATGTTGTTAGACAGAGCCCAATTGATGCGCTTAACGGCACACGAAATGACAGCTTTAATAGGAGGAATGCGTGTCTTAGGTACTAATTACGGAGGTTCTAAACACGGCGTATTTACCGATAATGTTGGGGTGTTGAGCAACGACTTCTTTGTGAACTTAACCGATATGAATTATTCATGGAAACCAACCGGTAAAAACTCTTATAACATTGTAAACAGAAAAACCGGCGAAACCCGTTGGACGGCTACACGCGTTGACTTGGTTTTTGGTTCTAACTCTATCTTGCGTTCGTATGCCGAAGTGTACGCCCAAGACGATAACAAAGAAAAATTTGTGAAAGATTTCGTAGCGGCTTGGACTAAAGTGATGAATGCCGACCGTTATGATTTAGCATAATACGGATTAAAGTGATGTAATGAAAAAGGAGGTCATTTTACCTCCTTTTTTTTTTGTTTCGACGCTAAAAACCACTCATTTTCGCGAAAGGTTTTTACTTATCCCTTAATTATGAATCGCATCACAACAATGGTGCTCCATAAAGCTCTCGGTTTCTTCGTGCCAAGGGAAAGCCGCGTTGTATTTACTGTTTTCCCAGTAGAATTTTTTACGGGCTTTAGGTTCGTTGCCTTCTTCGTTCATAGTATCGGCATTGTACATGCGACCGTTGGCAATAACATAACGCAATGAGTTCGAGTTTTGAATATTTTCCAACGGATTCTTATCTAAAACTAAAAGATCAGCCAATTTGCCTACTTCTAAGGAACCAATGTCTTTTCCGGCACCTATGTAGTTAGCGGCATTGATGGTGGCGGTTTTTAAAGTTTCTAAATTGCTCATGCCGCCTTGGTTGATGCTCCACAATTCCCAATGCGCGCCCAAACCTTGCAATTGTCCGTGGGCACCCATATTCACTTTAACGCCATTATCGGCCAAAGCTTTAACCGATTTTGAAGTTAAGATATGATCGTTTTCATACTCTTCATCCGGAGCCATGGTACGGAAACGAGCACGCGAATCGATGATGCCTCTTGGCGTGAATTGCAATAGCTTTTTGTCTTCGTACACTTTGGTTTTTTGGTACCAATAATACTCGGCATTCAAACCACCATAATTTACAATCAGGGTAGGAGTATAGCCCACGCCGGTTTTGCCCCAAAGAGTCAATACATCTTTGTAAACCGGAGTGATTGGAATGTTGTGTTCTACGCCGGTGTGACCGTCAATCACCATACTCATGTTATGGAAAAAGTTGGAGCCACCTTCAGGTACTACGTTAATGCCTTCTTCACGTGCGGCTTGTAATACTTGTTGGCGTTGGTCGCGACGCGGTTGGTTGTAACTCTTCACCGATAAAGCCCCAAAAGCTTTGGTTCGTTTAATGGAGAAACGGGCATCGTCTATATTATTCACTACCGCTTTAAAATCGCCATCGGCACCATATAAAATAAAACCGGTCGAATAAATGCGAGGTCCAACCAAATTACCGCTTTTTACCATTTCCGAAAGTGTAAAAATCGATTCGGTATTAGAAGACGGATCGTGTGAAGTAGTCACTCCATAAGCCAAGTTGGCATACAACTGCCAGTTTTGTTGTGTAGTTAATCCGTAGCGAAAGGCACCAATATGAGCGTGCGCATCTACCATACCCGGCATTACCGTTTTGCCCGATAAGTCGTAAACACGCGCATCGGCAGGAATGGTTACCTCACCGGCTTTGCCTACAGCTTCAATGCGGTTTTGGTTTACAATCAACGTTCCTCTTTCAATCACAGTATCGCCATTCATAGTAATGATACGGGCGTTGGTTAAAGCCAATTTCCCCTTAGGTTTATCCACTTTAGCTATTAAACCTATTTTGATACCGTTGTCGGTTGGTTTATCCACTTTTTCGGGCGAACCCGGTAAGAAGGTAAATCGGTCTTTGATATTGTTGACAAAATAAGTATCGCCAAGCGTCCACATTACTTGCTGACTGTTAGCCGACCAATGCAAATTAATCCCCGCATCTTTAGACAATTCCGAAACCGGAACAGCTGTGGTTTTGTTGTCTAAATCGGCTTCCTGACCGTTCATATTCAAAGGTGCTACATAGGCTTTGTGTAAGTGCATAAATGCAATCCATTGGTTATCAGGACTCGGCACCAAACGATTAGCGTATTTGGCTTTAATGTGTGTTCTTTCGTCTTTACCGTTTAAGTCGACACTTTTCAATTCTTTGGTCAAGCTCCCGAAAAATACGCCCCCGGTTTGGAAGAAAATGCGGTTACCATCTTTGGTAAACAACGGATATTCGCCACTCGGCCCAATAAATTTGGCTTTGCCGCCGTTACTGCTCATGGTATACAGTCCGGGTTTTTTGGAAAAAGCCATCCCTTGGTCAAGATTGCCGTCTTCTTTTCTATATACTAATGTTTTCCCATCAGGAGATAGGGAAGGTGTTCGGTAAATGGCTTTTTCGGTAGTTAGTTTTACTGCATTTTTGCCATCTACTCCTATTTTGCGGATGCTACCCAATTCGGTGTCGTTCCAAGTAACATAAACGATACTTTTACTGTCGGCGGTAAAAGTCGCTTCCGCTTCAAAGTCGGTTCCGTTGGTCAAACGTTTCGGTGTGCCGTTAGGTAGTGTTTTAATCCAAAGATAGCCTAGCGCTCTGAAGACCAAATTTTTTCCATCGGGCGAGGTAACGGCATCGCGGATCATTTTTACCGTAAAATCAGTATCTGAAATAGGCGTATTAAAGTGTACTCTGTCGGCCACATCAATCGCCACATCCACGGTAAACGGAATATTGGTAGTACTCAAGGTTTTGGTGTTGATTTTATTGATTTTACCACCAAACCAAATCACGATATCTTCATTGTTAGGCATCCAATTGAAATTAGGATACACACCAAACAAGGCCCAAGCAGTTTGTTGGTCTTTGTCGAGTTGGTCAAACACCGGCCATTCTTCTCCGGTTTCTAAATCGTGTAAGTATAAAACGGTACTGGTTCCGATTCTTTTGATAAAAGCTAATTTCTTACCATCAGGAGAAACCTGCGGACGCGCTGCACCGCCCGGACCGCCGGTGATGGTTTCCAATTTGCCGGTTTCGAATTCGTAACGTTTGATAACGTAAATTTCGTTGTGCGGATCTTTGTTGTATTGGAAATAACCGCCCGGATACATGTCTTCGCTGAAGTAGAGGTATTTTCCGTCTCGGGAAATATTGGGTTCGTTAACGTCTTGTTGGTCGTTTTTGCGTTTGGTAAGTTGTACCCCGCTACCGCCACTGATGTGGTATTGCCACATTTCGCCTGCGCCTGCAGAACGCTGAGAAGTAAAATTCTTGCGACCTACCAAATAGTTGCCATCGGGCATCCAAGCCGGATTGCTCATTAGTCGGAAATCTTCTTTGGTAATTTGTTTGGCATCGGAACCATCGGCATTCATCACCCAAAGGTTATCGCCACCACCGGCATCGCTGGTAAAGGCAATTTTTTTGCCATCGGGACTAAACCTCGGTTGGATTTCGAAGGGAATTCCGGAACGTAGCACTTTGGCTTTGCCGCCGCTTACAGGCATACTGTAAATATCACCTAACATATCAAAAACGATAGTGGTGCCGTCCGGACTCACATCAAGATTCATCCAAGTACCTTCGGAGGTGGTGAAATTTTGGGTTTTGTAGTTAAAAGTGTCACCCGGTTTGGCCACATCCCATTTCGGAGTTTCCGTTTTTTCTTGAGCGTTTGAGAAGGTAAAAGCAAACGCAATGATTAAAAAGTTGAGTTTTTTCATTCTGATGTGAATATGAGGGAAAAAGGAAAAAGGGAAAAGGGATAAGTTTTTTCTTTTTTCTTATCCCTTTCGACTTATCCCTTATTCAGTTTACTGTTTTTATAACCGTACAAGAAATACACTACCAATCCTATAACCAACCAAATGCCAAACCATTGCCAATTAGATACCGCCATTCCGGTTAATAAATAGCAACAAGAAATCAAGCCGAGGAGTGGAATTAAGGATAAGTTTTTTAAGAAAGCCAAAACCGCCATAACTACACACAGTATGATAAACACTACCATAGGTGCATTGTTAGCGAAAAAGTGCTCCGAGTAAGTAAATGTGTCCGGAAAGAAGGTTGGCAAAAAGTACTGTACCACACCAAAAGCTCCCAAACAAATCAACGGGAAAATGTATTTCGAATTGATATACGGAATTCGGAATTTGCCTCTGGTAGCGCGTTCGGCTAATTCGGCTTCGCTTTGCGGCGATAACATCAAGACGCCTCCACAAACGAGTACGAAAGCAAACAAAGTTCCGATACTGGTAAAGTCGAGGACAAAGTTTTCATCGGTAAAGAAAATCGGAATTCCTACTACCAAACCGGTAACTATGGTAGCAAATCCGGGCGTTTTGTGTTTAGGATGAATTTCGGCGAATTTCTTCGGCATCAAGCCATCGCGACTCATGGTCATCCAAATTCTCGGTTGTCCCATTTGGAATACTAACATTACGCTGGTCATGGCTACAACAGCCGCAATGGATACAATAAACAACATCCATTTCACGCCTTTCAAAGCAAAAATTTCGGCCAAAGGATCGCTCACGCCTAACAAATCGTATTTCACCATACCGGTTAACACTAAGGCTAAAATGATGTAAATGATGGTACAAATAACCAACGAGTAAATCATTCCGCGTGGTAAATCGCGTTGCGGATTTTTACTTTCTTCTGCAAGTGTAGAAACGGCATCAAACCCTATGTAAGCAAAGAAAACTGCAGAAACTCCTGCCATTACACCGCCAAATCCGTTCGGCATAAACGGCGTCCAGTTGTCAATGTCAACATACATAGCGCCTACAATTATCACCAAAACAATAATGGCCAGTTTAATGTACACCATAGCATTGCTGAAGTTTTTGGATTCTTTGGTGCCTTTGTAAACCAGATACGTAATCAGCACATTAATGACTACCGCCGGCAAATCGAAAATAATACGGAGTCCACCAATCATGGGAGCTGTATTCCAAGCGGTTAAGCCTTCTCCGGCTTTATTGGCTAACAAAGCATCTTGAGCCGATTTGTAATTTATGGTCAACCATTCCGGTAAGTGAATGTGGAAACTTTCGAGTAAATTGGTAAAATAACCACTCCAAGAAAAGGCAATGTAAATGTTCCCGATGGAGTATTCCATGAGTAAAGCCCAACCAATTATCCATGCGAATAATTCGCCAAAAGACACATAAGCATAAGTATAAGCACTACCGGAAACAGGAACACGCGAGGCAAATTCGGCATAACACATGGCCGTAAATCCGCAGGCAATGGCACAAATGATGTACAAAAACACCACACCCGGGCCACCGGAAAAACAAGCATTACCAATGGCGCTGAAAGTTCCCCCTCCAATAATAGCGGCTATACCAAAAAACGTTAAGTCTTTTACCGTAAGGACTTTATTTAACCCCGAATGTTCTCCGTCGCCACCTTCTTTAAGAATTACGGAAGTCGATTTTTTTCGGAACAAGTTGGATAATGACATGGTTAGGTAGTGTTATGTTAAGCAAAAAACAAATATAAGATAAGATAACAAAAATCATGTTTTTAATCTCATTTTTTAAATAAGTTTGCCCTGAAATTAGTCTTAGTCCAAGAAACTATGGCAGTATAAGGAAATACAATACAATAGTATTTTTTTATAAAGTAGTAACAGAGTACTTTTGCACCACTAAAAAAAATAACTTTTTAAACCATACAAATTATGTCACTAGTAGGTAAAAAATTCCCCAACATTACTGTAGACGCTATCTCTTATATGGGAGATAACTTGAGAATCAATGTGCTTGAAGAAGCGACAAAAAACAACAAAAAAGTGCTTTTGTTTTGGTATCCGAAAGACTTTACTTTCGTTTGTCCGACAGAATTACACGCTTTCCAAACTGCTTTAGCCGATTTTGAAAAAAGAAACACTATTGTAATTGGTGCTTCTTGCGATACTAACGAAGTACACTTCGCTTGGTTGAATACCGCAAAAAACAACGGTGGTATCGAAGGTGTAACTTATCCGCTATTGGCTGATACAACCCGTAATTTATCCGCTGCTTTGGATATTTTAGATGCAGAATGGGTTTATGATGCCGAGTTAAACGATGAAATTTTAGAAGGTTCTAACGTAACGTTCAGAGCAACCTACTTAATTGATGAAACCGGAAAAATTTTCCACGAAAGCGTTAACGACATGCCATTAGGAAGAAACGTAAATGAGTATTTAAGATTGATTGATGCTTACACTCACGTTCAAACTAAAGGTGAAGTTTGTCCGGCTAACTGGGAAGAAGGCAAAGAAGCAATGACTGCTGATCGTTTGAGTACTGCCGCTTATTTGAGCCAAAACTAATTATCAATAAAATAGCAATAACAATGGTAATGTTCAATTTTAATGATTGAGTATTATCATTGTTATTGTCATTGCAATTCTAAAGCTATGTTAATCGAATTAAACGAAGATACGTTACAAAATTTAGTTGATGCTAACGAGAAGGTAGTGGTGCAATACTCGGCTTCTTGGTGTGGCAACTGTCGCATTATGAAACCGAAATTCAAAGTATTGGCTTCACAACATGAAGGAATGACTTTTGTTTTGGTAGATGCAGAGAATGCTCCTGAATCCAGAAAATTAGCCAACGTGTCTAATTTACCAACTTTTGCAACTTTCGTAAACGGAAAATTGGTCAACCAAACGCAAACCAACAAAGCTGAAGTTTTGGCCGAATTGGTGAACGAAATTGCATAACAATCCAAAAAAATGAAACTACCCGTAATCAAACATTTGACACAATTTATTGAAGAGAATGATCAAGATTATATCATTGAAACCATAGAAGTACTGGAAGCCTTAACTGAAGTACCTTCCTTAAAAGACGAAGAATTGGATGTGATAGGCGAATTGATTTCCAATATGTATGGCGCGCTCGAAGTACATAAGATGGTCAAAGAAGGCAAAGACAAAAAAGAAGCCTTAAACGATTTTATGAAACGCGTATTAGGTTCCATAGATAAATAAAAAAACGTCCCAATTTCGGGACGTTTTTCTTTAAGGAGTGAAAACCGATTTGTAATTGTGCCAATACCGCCAAATTAGAAACAGATTCCCCAAGAAAAGCAATGCTGCTATGGGTAAAGTTTCTGGCGACATAAAATAGTTAATCAATAGTATGTTTAAAGTTACCGGTAAAATCACAATGTTGGCCAAGCTCACATATTTTCCGGTCACATACGATAAACCACATAATAATTCCACTGCCTTAGCTAACGGAATCAGATAAACAGAAGCTACTAATCCGGCATTAAAAGCCTTGAAATTACCCGTAGCTTCAGTTTCAGGCATTAATTTCAAAAAGAAACTGATGGAGGCAAACAGTAAAAAGAGTCCGATTAAAATTCGGATAATAGTTGTTGCTAATTTCATAGTTTTAAAGTTATAAGTTGTTCTATCAAAGTTACTCAAAAAAATAACAGCCGTTTGTTTTTGATTTAATTATTTCAACAACAGTCAGTTGAATGGTTTAGGGATGCTGTCTTAAAAACATCTTTTTTATTGTATTTTTGGATTTCAAAATCAACTGTATTGAGAACTGTAATCCAAAAAGAAATCAACGACAATAACCGGTTTAAAAACCAATTATTGCATTGGGCACAACAATTCCGTGAAGTTGTTTTTTTAGATAGCAATCAGTACCAACAGCGCTATACAAGCTATGATTGTATCTTGGCTGTGGACGCTTTTACTGCTATTAAAACGGATTATGCTAATGCTTTTGAAGATTTAAAGCAATACCAACAGCAAGCCAAAGATTGGTTGTTTGGCTATTTGTCATACGATCTAAAAAACGACATCGAAGACCTGCATTCCAATAATTTTGATGGTTTGGACTTTCCCGATTTGTTTTTTTTTCAACCTAAAAAGTTGTTTTTACTGAAGGGCAATACTTTGGAAATTCTGTATCTGCGCTTGTGCGACGACGAAATCGAATCCGATTTTACTGCAATAACAAATCATCAACAACACACAACAAACAATAATGTCACCCTGAGCGCAGTCGAAGCGCAACAACCAACCATACAACAACGCATTACTAAGGAAAGCTATTTGGCAAAAGTGACTAAAATGCTCTCACACATCTATCGCGGCGATATTTACGAGGCTAATTTTTGCATGGAGTTTTATGCAGAATCGGCTAAGATTGAACCAATTGCGATTTACCAAAAGTTGAATACTATTTCGCGTCCGCCGTTTGCGACTTATTTCAAAAACAACCATCAATATTTGCTGTGTGCTTCGCCCGAACGCTACCTTCGAAAAGAAGGCAAAAAAGTGATTTCACAACCTATAAAAGGCACAGCCAAACGATATTCGGATAAAGTTTTAGACGAGCAGTCCAAAACCGAATTGGCTCAAAATCCCAAAGAGCGTTCGGAAAATGTGATGATAGTCGATTTGGTCCGAAACGATTTGTCGCATACTGCTACTAAAGGTTCTGTTATTGTAGAAGAATTATGCGGTATTTATTCTTTCGAACAAGTGCATCAAATGATTTCTACGATAGTTTCAAATGTGGAAGATTCAACTTCGCCCATTGAAATTTTAAAATCGACCTTCCCTATGGGCAGTATGACCGGAGCGCCCAAAATTTCTGCCATGAAAATCATTGAAGAGTTAGAAGCAACCAAACGCGGCTTGTACAGTGGTGCCGTTGGTTATTTTACACCCAACAATGATTTCGATTTTAATGTGGTTATTCGCAGTATTTTATATAATGCTGAGAACGAATATTTGTCTTTTTCGGTGGGAAGCGCTATTACTTCGCAAGCCGTTCCGGAGCAAGAATATGAGGAATGCTTATTGAAAGCTAAAGCCATGTTCGAGGTTTTGAGTTGAGAGAAAAGAGAAAAGGGAAAAGGGAAAAGGGAAAAGGAATCAGTCAATAGCTTAAAGATTATATATGACAAGTTACAGAGATTTAATTGTTTGGCAGAAGTCCATGAATCTAGTTACACTGATTTACCAATTGGTACCCGTATTACCTGAAAATGAAAAATACGGATTAATACCTCAAATCAAAAAAAGTGCTATTTCCATTCCCTCTAACATTGCAGAAGGATATGGTAGAAATTATAAAAAAGATTACGCTCGATTTTTACAAATTGCCCCTGGTTCTTTATTTGAAAATCAGACCCAATTAGAAATAGCTGTTAACTTAAACTTTATTAAATCTGATGATTTGAAAGAAATTAAAGAACTTTCAATCGAAGTAGAAAAAATGCTAAATTCGTTAATCAAAAAATTAGAGGAATAACTGATCACTTTTCCCTAATCCCTTTGAACTTAGATATGTTCCAACTATTCCAAAACCATCTCAATACAAACCTTTCTTTTCTTAAAGGAAAGAAGTTATTATTGGCTGTCAGCGGTGGCATCGACAGTATGGTTTTGGTTCATCTTTGTCATCAACTGAATTTAGATTTTGCCATAGCGCATTGCAATTTCCAATTGCGTGGTGCAGAAAGTAATCAAGACGAAGCCTTTGTTACACATCAAGCGGAATTATTGAAAATTCCGATTTTCATTGAGCGATTCGATACCCAAACTTTTGCCGACCAACAAAAAATGTCTATTCAAGTCGTGGCCCGAAACCTACGCTATGAGTGGTTTTACACGCTTATAGCCAACTACAATTTCGATTATATTTTAACCGCGCATCATTTAGACGATAGTCTGGAAACCTTTCTCATCAATTTTACGCGAGGTTCCGGAATTGAAGGCTTAACAGGTATTCCGCAGCAAAACGATAAGATTGTCAGACCGTTGCTGGTTTTCTCCCGAAATGATATTGAAGACTTTGCCCAAGAGAATACTATTGAATGGCGCGAAGACAGCAGCAATGCTACTGATAAGTATTGGCGAAACAAATTGCGACACGAAGTGATTCCGGTTTTAAAAGCGCTTAATCCGAGTTTGTTAGTGTCATTCGAAAACACCGTTACTCATTTAAAGCAAACCCAATCTTTGGCGGAAGACGCTGTGAAAAGTTTGTATCAATCTGTAGTAACCGAGGAAGAGCATCACACAGTAATCGACCTGAAAAAATTACAGAAACACGATAACTATAAAGCTTATTTATACGAATGGTTGCGACCTTTTGGTTTTTCAGATTGGACAGCAGTTTATGATTTGTTAGATGCACAATCGGGTAAACAAGTCTTGTCGGAGTCGCATATTTTGCTTAAAAACAGAGGCGTTTTGCTTTTGTTTCCCAAACAAAAGGACATCAGTGAAGAAGTATATTGGATTACCAAGGAACAATCCGAAGTTAAAGTTCCCTTAAAAATGAGCTTTTGTAACGTAGGTGACATTTCGAATCAATCGAGTAATGTTATCTTTGTCGATGAAGCTTTGTTGCAGTTTCCTTTGACCCTGCGTCGTTGGCAGGAAGGCGATGTTTTTCAGCCTTACGGGATGACGGGAAAAAAGAAATTGAGCAAGTTTTTCAAAGATGAGAAATTCTCCCTTTTAGATAAAGCTAATGTTTGGTTGCTTTGTTCCGAAAACAACATCGTTTGGATAGTAGGGAAAAGAGCCGATGAAAGGTTTAAAGTAACAGCAAATACGACTAAAATTTTAAAAATTAATTACGAAGCCTAATGAAGAAAGTACTTTTTTTGCTTTTGAGTTTTTTAACGTTATTCACTGCCCAAGGCCAAATGGTCAATCCGGTCAAATGGTCGAGTAGGGTAGAAAAAATCAGTGAGACCGAATTCAATTTGGTTATGGAAGCCAAGATTGATGACGATTGGCACGTGTATTCTCAGTTTACCCCCGAAAATGGGCCGTTGCCGGCTGAGTTCAAATTCAAAGACGCTAAAGGCAATTATGAGTTAATTGGTAAAGTCAAGGAAAGTCCGTATAAAAAACAATACAACGATGTTTTTGAAGTAGACGAATACTATTTCGAAAAAAAAGCGACGTTTACCCAAAAAATCAAGGTAACCAATCCGAATTTCACTACGCTAAAAGCTTCTGTTGATTATCAGGTTTGTAAAGAAGTGTGTATCAATCAGGACAATAGCTTTACGTTTCAATTGCCAAAAATCATCGTTGCAGAGACTGTTACTACACCGGAAGTTACGGATACTGTTTCAGCCGATACGACTCAAATAGCTGCTCAAGAATCAACTCCCACTAAGGCGGCAACACCGGTAAATTCCAAACCGGAAGAGCAAAAGGGTTTGTTGACCATTTTCTTTTTAGCTTTTTTAGGCGGTTTAGCGGCTTTGCTAACGCCTTGTGTGTTTCCAATGATTCCAATGACCGTTAGCTTTTTCACTAAACACAGCGGAACCCGACAAAAAGGAATTGCTAATGCTATATTTTACGGGATTTCCATCATTTTAATTTATGTGGTTCTCGGACTAATCATAGTAGGTGTTTTTGGTGCCGAAGCTTTAAATGCATTATCTACCGGAGTGGCGTTTAATATTATTTTCTTCATTATTCTGGTGTTTTTTGCCTTCTCATTTTTGGGTGCTTTCGAAATCATGTTGCCAAATTCATGGGCGAATAAAGTTGACCGACAAGCCGGAAAATCAGGTGTGGTGGCTATCTTTTTCATGGCGTTGGCCTTGGCTATAGTTTCATTCTCTTGTACCGGACCAATTGTTGGAACCTTACTGGTAGAATCGGCTTCCAAAGGCGGCATCGCTCCAATAGTCGGAATGCTGGGTTTCTCCTCAGCGATTGCCTTACCATTTATGCTGTTTGCCTTGTTCCCAACTTGGTTGAATTCGCTGCCAAAATCAGGCGGTTGGATGAACTCAGTTAAAGTCTCATTGGGCTTTTTGGAGTTGGCTTTTGCCTTTAAATTTTTATCTAATGCCGATTTGGTATTGCAATTGCATTTGTTGGAAAGAGAAGTATTCTTGGCCATTTGGATTGCCATTTTCGGCGCTTGGGCATTGTATTTATTCGGAAAAATTACTTTACCGCATGACAGTCCGTCAACCCATATTTCAGTTGGAAGATTGTCTCTGGCCTTATTGGTTTTATCTTTTACCGTATATATGATTCCCGGGTTATTCGGTGCGCCGCTAAAATTAATTTCGGCATTCCCGCCACCGCAAACCTATAGCGAAAGCCCAAGAGGTTTTTTAGGTACTGCTGTTGAAACTTCAAAAAGCGACTTACCCGATGGCGCCAAAGTAGGTGAACACGGCATCATAACTTTTACCGATTACGACAAAGGTTTGGCCTACGCCAAAGAAGTAAATAAACCGGTGATGCTTGATTTTACCGGGTTTGCTTGTGTGAATTGTCGTAAAATGGAAATCAACGTTTGGTCGGATGAAAAAGTGCTGAGTGTACTCAAAAATGACGTAGTGTTAATTTCACTATATGTAGATGACAAACGTGAATTGCCTAAAGACCAACAATATGTTTCCAAAGAAACCGGAAAGGAAGTAGTAACCATTGGCAACAAATGGACCGATTTTATCATCACCCGCTACAAAACAAACACGCAACCGTATTATGTTTTAACCGATTTAAAAGAACAAAAACTTAATGAGCCTATAAGTTACACCCCAAACATAGACGACTATTTAGCTTGGCTAAAAGAGGGTATTTCCAAATTCAAATAAAAAAAGCCCCCGATTCTTTCGGGGCTTTTTTTATCCTAAAATTTCACTGACTTCACTTTTCAAAAAGGCGAGTGCTACATTGGTCGCAACATCGTCTTGCAATAAGTTACTCAAGATTTTTTCTCTCAATTCATCGGCGCTTTTTACACTCTCATCAGCGGTAGCTTTTCGAATGTTTTGAATAATGGTATTTTTCGCAGTAATAATCATCGTCCAACATTCATCAGTAATATAGACTTGTTGCGTCAAATTATGCTCAAATTCTTGGTCAATGTGTCGAATGATGAGGTTTTGATAATCTTCCTTATTGGTCCCTAACGGTGCTACACGAATCAACAGTTTAGCCGGATTAATGCGCTCTAAAAACAAAGCCATGCGTTCATAAGCTTGCAGTCGTAAAGGCAAGGCTTGTTTTTGGTTTTCTTTTTGCAACAACCAACGACGGGTATGTTGTTGGTCTTTAAAATAACTGTTAAACAAATAATACGCTACACCACCGGTTACAATAGACGGAACAGTGTACATCAATAATTCGAGGATTTTATCTGTATTCATAGAATTAAGTGCTGAAAATTGTTGACAAATATAATAGAAATACGCCATAATCTGTATTGCAATTCAGCATAAGTAACCTTAAATTTGTCCTTTATGATTATTAGCTTTAGTGCCTCAGAACCTTAGCAACTTAGTACCTGAAATGCAACAATATATTGCCCAACTTAACGAAGCCCAACAAGCACCGGTTTTTCAAAAAGACGGTCCAATGATTATTATTGCCGGCGCCGGTTCGGGGAAAACACGTGTTTTAACGGTTCGTATTTCCTATTTGATGAGTTTAGGCGTGGACGCTTTTAATATTTTGGCCTTAACCTTTACCAACAAAGCCGCGCGTGAAATGAAAAAGCGTATTGCCGATATTGTGGGAAATAACGAAGCCAAGAATCTTTGGATGGGAACGTTTCACTCGGTGTTTGCCAAAATTTTACGCATCGAAGCAGAGAAATTGGGTTATCCGTCGAACTTTACCATTTACGATACCCAAGATAGCGTGCGCTTGATTTCGGCCATCATCAAAGAAATGCAATTGGACAAAGACATTTACAAGCCCAAACAGGTGTATGGTCGCATTTCATCTTATAAAAACTCTTTGATTACCGTAAAAGCTTATTTCAATAATCCGGAACTAATGGAAGCCGATGCGATGAGTAAAAAACCGCGTATGGGCGAAATTTATCAAAATTATGTAGAGCGTTGTTTCAAAAGCGGCGCGATGGATTTTGACGATTTATTGCTTAAAACCAATGAATTGCTCAACCGTTTTCCGGATGTGTTGGCCAAGTATCAAGACCGATTCCGATACATTTTGGTTGATGAGTACCAAGACACCAACCATTCACAATACTTGATTGTTCGCGCTTTATCTGACAGATTCCAAAATATTTGCGTAGTAGGCGATGATGCGCAGAGTATTTATGCGTTTCGTGGTGCCAATATCAACAACATTCTCAATTTCCAGAAAGATTACGATAATGTAAAAACCTATCGATTGGAGCAAAACTACCGTTCAACTAAGAATATAGTGGAAGCCGCCAATTCGATCATCGATAAAAATAAAACCAAACTCGATAAAGTGGTATGGACTGCGAACGATTTTGGTCCGAAAATTAAAGTCCACCGCAGCATAACCGACGGAGAAGAAGGCCGATTTGTAGCCGGTGAAATTTTCGAGCAAAAAATGCGCAACCAACTCATGAACGGTCAGTTTGCCATTTTGTACCGAACCAACGCCCAATCCCGAGCCATTGAAGATGCTTTGCGCAAGCGCGATATTCCGTATCGCATTTACGGCGGTTTGTCTTTCTACCAAAGAAAAGAAATTAAAGATGTACTGAGTTATTTACGCTTGGTTATCAATCCGAAAGACGAGGAAGCTTTGGTGCGTGTTATCAATTATCCGGCGCGCGGTATTGGAGATACCACGGTTGAAAAATTAACTGTTGCGGCCAATCACTACAAGCGTTCCATCTTTGAAGTAATGGAGCACATTGATAAAATCGATTTAAAACTCAACGCCGGAACCAAGCAAAAGTTACAAGATTTTGTTACGATGATTAAGAGTTTTCAAGTCATTAACGAGCAACAAGATGCTTTTGTGTTGACCGAGCACGTAGCCAAAAAAACCGGTTTGATTCAGGAACTCAAAAAAGACGCTACACCCGAAGGTATCGCTCGTATCGAAAACATCGAAACCTTAATGGGCGGGATTAAAGATTTTATTGAAGGACAGAAGGAAGTCGATGGCGCTCGTGGTGCTTTATCGGAATTCTTGGAAGATGTTGCTTTGGCTACCGATTTAGACAACGACACCGGCGATGACGACCGTGTGGCTTTGATGACCATTCACTTGGCTAAAGGACTCGAATTCCCGTATGTGTTTGTCGTTGGTATGGAAGAAGATTTGTTCCCGAGTGCCATGAGTTTAAACACCCGTAGCGAATTGGAAGAAGAACGCCGCTTGTTTTACGTGGCCTTAACGCGTGCCGAACACCAAGCGTATCTGACTTACGCGCAATCACGCTATCGTTGGGGCAAACTCACCGATGCCGAACCATCCCGTTTTATTGAAGAAATAGACGATCAATATCTGGAATACATCAATCCGATGGATCGTGGTGGTTACACTTACAAGCCAACTATCGATTTGGATATTTTTGGTGATATCGACAAATCAAAATTGCGATTGTCTAAACCTGTAGCCGGTATTCCGCCTAAAAACTATGCAGAAGAACCGTCAACTTCCGCTAATATTCGTAAATTGAAACCGGTTTCGGGCTCAGCACCGGCAGCCGGGAACCTATTTGATAACAAATTAGCGGTAGGTAATGTTGTGATGCACGAACGATTTGGTAAAGGAGAAATCGTTAATATGGAAGGCGTTGGTGCCGACAGAAAAGCGGAAATCAAGTTTGAAGTAGGCGGCATCAAAAAATTGTTGTTGCGCTTTGCCAAACTTGATGTTATAGGATAAATACAGGTTTCAAGTTTCATGTTTCAGGTTGTTTTTGTTAACTCGAAACTCGAAACTTGGAACAAAAATAACTTGAAAATATGGCCGAGTTCATTAAAATATACGAAGACAAACCCAGCGAGGCAGCCATTAAAAAAGTAGTGGAAGTGCTGCGTGACGGTGGTTTGGTTATTTATCCAACAGATACCGTTTACGGTTTGGGTTGCGACATTACCAATTCCAGAGCTTTGGAACGCATCGCTAAAATCAAAGGAATAAAATTGGAAAAAGCTAATTTTTCGTTCGTGTGTTACGATTTGAGTAATTTATCGGATTACGTTCGTCAGATTGATACAACCACTTTTAAAATTTTGAAGAGAACACTTCCTGGGCCATATACTTTTATTCTTCCGGGGAATAACGATTTGCCAAAAGAATTCCGTAAAAAGAAAACAGTCGGTATTCGTGTGCCGGATAACAATATAGCTCGAGAGATAGTAAAAATGTTGGGTAATCCTATCGTTTCTACATCTATCCACGATGAAGATGAGGTTTTGGAATATTCTACCGATCCGGAATTAATTTTTGAAAAATGGCAAAACAAAGTCGATTTGGTTATCGACGGCGGTTATGGCGATAATGTTGGCTCCACTATCATCGATTTATCCGGTTATGAACCCATAGTGGTGCGTGAAGGCAAAGGCGATCCTGATATTTTTTAAGATGATGCAACGATTCCTTTTCGGACTGATTTTATTGTGTGCAACTGATGTTTTTTCACAATACATCAATGGAAAGGTTGTGGATGAATTTGAGCAGCCATTACCCTCTGCAACAGTTTATTATGAAGGGACTACTTTGGCAACATTAACCGATGAACAAGGAAATTTTACATTGCTTTATGAATCTAAAATAAAGCGTCCTTTAGTAGTGAGCTATGTGGGATATGTTACCGCCTATGTTGAAAATTACAGTGTGGGTGAACCTTTGAAAGTTGTCATGAAACAATCTACCAACTCTTTAAGAGAAGTGGTCATTAAAAAAAGTCGTTTCACCCGAAAAGAGAAAATGGCTATTTTTAAAGAGTACTTTTTAGGCATAACACCTTTCGGATTAGCAACCATTATTGAGAACGAAGATGAAATTGAGTTAGAGTATGATGAAGAAAAAATGATATTGAAAGCCTACAGCGATAAACCACTTATGATTCTTAATCGAGCTTTAGGATATAAAATCAATTATGAAATGGTTGATTTTGAAATTCAATTCTCTAAAATAAGTTTGCATCCACATGCCATAAAAAGTTCTTTTTATTCAGGTTACTCTCGTTTTGAAGAAATTAAAAGCACAGGATCAATTAAGAGAAATAGAGAAAAAGCTTATCAAGGTTCAACAATGCATTTTTTCAGATGTTTAGCGAATCATTCTTGGGGAAAAGATAGTTTTCAATTATTTATAAAAGGTGGTATGACGAATCCAACCAATCATTTTACGGTATTTAAAGAGAATGATAATTATAAAGTTTTGATAAAAAAGCAGAATTTTCCGGAGCTGAAAGACACCAATTTTAAGGCTGTTTTCGGACTTTTATTTAATGAAAGATTCCAATCTAGTGTCTATTTTTATTCAGAGGAAATTTACATAGACACCTTTGGTAATATCTTGAGTGTAAGGGATGTCGCATTTTCTGGTGATATTCAATTCAAGCGGTTAGGTGATACGCTGCCGACAAATTACGGTTTATAAAAAAAGCGTCTTGAAGAATTTCAAGACGCTTTTTTTATAAATATTAAAGGTTTTTATTGGCCTTTTTGTGCTTTCATTTCTTTCTCAATCATCTCGTAGAACTCATCAATTTTCGGTAAAATAACGATACGAGTTCTTCTGTTGATGGAACGATTGGTTGCTGAGTTGTTTTCCACCAATGGGATATATTCTCCACGTCCGGCAGCAATTAACTGTTTCGGATTTACTTTCAAATCTTTAGTCAACACTCTTACAATAGCTGTGGAGCGTTTTACACTCAAATCCCAGTTGTCTAAAAGCACTGCGTTTCCGGTAAACGGCACATTATCGGTATGGCCTTCCACCATACATTCAAAGGTTGGTTTGTCATTAATTACTTTAGCTACTTTGGCTAAAACTTCTTTGGCCTTGTCACTTACAACATAGCTTCCGCTTTTAAACAATAACTTGTCGGCAATAGAGATAAAAACAACCCCTTTGTCAACATTCACTTCGATATCCGGGTCGGAAATTCCAACAGAGCTTTTTAAACTGGTTACCAAAGCTAAAGTCACACTGTCTTTGCGAGTAAGGGCATCTTGCAAACGAGAGATTTTCAAATCCTTTTCTTTTAAGCTTTCTAAAGATTTTTCTAAGTTTTGCGCACCTTTAGAAGTAAGCATGGTCAATTCTTTTTGATTGTTAATCAAATCGGAATTGTTTTGTTTCAGATACTCATTTTGTTTGGATAACGCCTCTTTTTCTGAAAGACACAAATTTAATTTAACAGTAGTTGAATTTAATAAGTCTTGACATTCTTTGTTTTGAGCTTCTAAAGCGGCAATTTTTTTCTTGGTTCCGCAAGAAGTCAGTGTCAATGTGGCTAATGAAAGGGCAAAAATCACTTTTCTCATAAGTCTGGGATTAAAATTTTAACAAAAGTACGACTATTTTAAATTTTGTCAATTGAAAGGAATGATAAACTCTTGTTAAAATCAAGGTTCAAAAACCTTGCCGTTCTTGACAAAGTACTGATAAACGATACTATTGTTATGGTAATAATCGGACCTTGCTATGCTGTTGCGCTTTTTTAAGGTTTTGTTTATCAGGCTGTAAAAAGCAAAATGCGCTTTAATAATGGCCCAACAATGTTTGAATTTTCCCTTCAATATAAATTGAATACCGGCCAATCCGTCTAAACACAATCGGATAAAAAGCCATAAAAACAACTTGTTTTCGGGTAAATTTTTGGTCAACATCAGTAATGAGTTCCTGAAATTCAGAAAAGTTTTTCTGGGATTACCTTCGTTTAAGGTAGCACCACCTACATGATACACCACCGATTTAGAAGTATATTTGGCTTTAAATCCTAAATTAAAAGCGCGCCAACACAAATCGATTTCTTCCTGATGGGCAAAGAAATCGTCGTCAAAACCATTCAGTTTTCTGTAAATATCTTTTCGGATGAAAAAACAGGCACCACTGGCCCAAAAAATGTCAATATCATCATTGTACTGCCCATGATCTTTTTCAATGGTGTCAAAAATTCTCCCGCGACAGTAAGGATAACCGAATTGGTCTATATAACCACCGGCAGCCCCGGCATATTCAAAGTAGGCTTTGTTTTTGTAATCTAAAATTTTGGGTTGGATGATACCGATTTCAGGCTCATTATCAAATATTGACAGAATAGGAGTGAGCCAATTTTCAGTAACTTCTACATCAGAATTCACTAAGGCATAGTAGGCTTCTTCCACTTGTTTCAAAGCCACATTATAACCTTTGGCAAAACCATAGTTTCCATCGTTTTGGATAATGGTAACTTCAGGAAATTTCGATTGGATAACTGCTATTGAATTATCAGTCGAAGCATTGTCGGCCACATATATTTTAGCTTCTTCGGAATAGGCAACAACCGAGGGCAGAAACTGTTCTAACAATTTTGTGCCGTTCCAATTTAAAATGACAACTGCTATTTTTTTCAAGGTGTTTTGGTGTTAGGGTTCATTCGGAATGACAACGGGTTGAATATTCAGCGTTTTTTTAACCCATTTGTCGAGTGCTTCGTAATCCGGATTTGAATCGACTTGTGCTAAAAAGGCTTTGATAGTTTTGGTGGTTCTTGAGTTAGGATTTTTACTCATAAATCGCTTGAATTCAGCATTAATCTCCGTTTCCAAGTTTCCATCTGAATAGTTTACAGTTCTGGTGTTTTCTTTACCCATCAAATAATCATAACAATATTCCTTATACAAAGTAGAGGCAGTTTCGAATAACGGACTTTTAGGATATTGAATCATGAATTTTTCCCAGGTCAGTACTCGGTCACCAAGATCTTTAGGACTGATTAATATGCCGGCATCTGCGCTGTAAAGAACGGTGTTTTCTTTGGCTTCATTTTTTAAAAAGTACTCATAATCAGTTGTTACTTTCCCTTTAAACATATTGTAGTAATGATAAGGTTTGTATCGAATTTCCACAAAACCTTCACCGATTTCCCAAAATTCTAACTCTGTTTTTTTAAACAAATCAACATGCTGTTGCAGTGAATCCGGAAAAATATATTGGTCTTTTTCGTGTTCGTAGTAGTTGGTATAAATCGCTAAGAAATCGGCTTCCAATTCGTTAAAATTTTTAATGCGATTTTCCATATTTTCAACGTATTCTTCGTATATTTCATTGCCTTGACTTTTGTTAGTAGCTTTTGACAATTTGTTTAGAAAATATTCCTCAAGATTTCCCATTGACCATATGGAGTAGTCTACTTTTTTAAGTAAGGTTTCTTTGGTTCCCGAAGTAGTGGTATCTACTGTGGTTTCCGAGTAAACAGTGTCTGTTTTTATGGATTCGTTCTTTTTGGGAGTGATTTCTTTTTTACAAGAAATAACCATGAACGGTAAAGCGAATAAGAAGTATGATTTTCTCAGCAGTATCATTTTAAGATATTTTTTTAATGGAATTCCGGTAGTTCCTTAAGAAAAATATACTTTTCTTCTTCCAGATTCATTTCGCAAAAGTAATGATTTACTCCGTTGGTTACCATCAAGTAGTCAGCGTTCAATTTTAGGTTGTACCGCGCAATTTGGTCGAAGGTTTGTTGGCTTATAGTGACCTCGGGCGCTTTGCATTCTACTAACAAAAACAATTCACCGTTAGGTTTAAAAACTACAATGTCATACCGCTTTTTTGTACCGTTTACAGTTATTGTTTTTTCAACATTGAGGTAGGACTTGGGGTACTTTTTATCAATCAACAAAAACCGAATGGTGTGCTGACGAACCCATTCCTCAGGAGTGAGGATGATAAACTTTTTCCTGATTTCATCAAAAATAGACACTTTATTTTCACTATTTTTGAAGCGAAACGAATAGTCAGGGAAATTCAATTTTTGCATTTCACGAAGTTACTGTCAATAAAGCAAAATACCAACAACTAAACCAACTTATTTTGGACGAAGTAGTAAAGATTCTTAACGACATAAAAGCCGGAAACATCAAGCCCATTTATTTTTTAATGGGAGAAGAACCTTATTACATTGACCGTATTACAGAGTATTTGGAAAATAATTTGTTGTCGGAAGATGAAAAAGGATTCAACCAAGTTGTACTTTACGGACGCGACACTACTGTAGATGAAATTGTGGCCAATGCCAAACGCTTTCCTATGATGGCAGAGCGACAAGTAGTGATTGTAAAAGAAGCCCAAGAGTTGGCTAAAACCATCGATAAGTTGGAAGCCTATGCCCAAAACCCTCAGCCATCTACCGTGTTGGTATTGGCATACAAATACAAAACATTAGACAAACGAAAAAAGGTAACCAAGACACTGGAAAAACACGGATTGGTTTATGAAAGTAAGAAAATGTACGAAAACCAAGTCGGTCAATGGATTAATCGGGTTTTACAAGGCAGAGGTTATACTATTGAACCCAAAGCCAATGCTATGTTGGTAGCTTTTTTAGGAAACGATTTGAGTCGAATTGCCAATGAGCTTAACAAGCTTGAGATTATATTGCCCCAAGGAAGTACTATTACTCCGAATCATATTGAAGAAAATATCGGATTCAGCAAGGACTTCAATGTTTTCGAATTCCGAAAAGCCATAGGAGAAGGGAATAAGGCCAAAGCCCATCAAATAGCAACTTATTTTGCCCAAAATCAGAAAGAAAATCCAATGGTGTTGGTCAACGGTCAGGTGTTCTCCTTTTTTTCAGCCTTGCTTCAATACCATGGTTTAAAAGACAAATCACCGGCTAATGTAGCCAAAGTCCTCAAAGTGAATCCTTATTTTGTAAACGATTATATAGAGGCTTCCAAAAGATTTCCAATGCGGAAAGTCAGCGGTATTGTTGCGGCCTTGCGAGATATTGATGTTAAAAGTAAAGGTGTAGGCGCAGCCAATTTAAATGATGCAGAACTCTACAAAGAAATGCTTTTGAATATTTTTAAATAAATAACCGGATTTTTCCGAGTTCATATAACCACTATCCAAATAACCAACCATTTATGAAAAAAATAATACTGTTTTGTTCCTTGTTGCTGGTGCTGATGGCCAACGGACAAGAGACCTACATTTATTGCGGTAAATTAATTGATACTAAAGCCGGAAAAGTACTTACCAATAAAACCATAGTGGTGAGCAACAAGATCATCAAGAGTATAGAAGACGGATTTATTGTACCTACTGCAAATGACACCAAAATAATTGATTTAAAAGCCAAAACCGTTATGCCGGGGTGGATTGATATGCATGTGCATTTGGAAAGCGAAACCAGTCCTACCGCTTATCTTGAACGATTTACCCTCAACGATGCTGATGTAGCCTACAACGCAGAAGTATTAGCCAAAACTACACTAATGGCTGGGTTTACCACCGTTCGTGATTTAGGAGGGACAGGCGTGAACGTCTCATTGAGAAACGCTATCAACAAAGGTTTAGTAGTTGGTCCCCGAATTTTCACTGCCGAAAAATCCATAGCCACTACCGGTGGTCATGCCGATCCGACAAGCGGTTTCAAAAAAGAATTGATGGGCAATCCGGGGCCGAAAGAAGGTGTCGTCAATAGTATTGATGAAGCCAAACAAGCTGTTCGTCAACGCTATAAAAATGGTGCCGATTGGATTAAAATCACTGCAACCGGTGGTGTGTTGAGTGTTGCCAAAAGTGGTTCCAATCCTCAATTTACGGAAGAAGAAATTACTGCCATTGTGAGTACTGCCAAAGATTACGGAATGAAAGTAGCCGCCCACGCTCATGGCGATGAAGGCATGCAGCGCGCCGTAAAATGCGGTGTAAAAACCATTGAGCACGGTACCGAAATGAGCGAGGCTACTATGGAATTAATGATTAAAAACAATGCTTATCTGGTTCCAACCATCACCGCCGGAAAAGCTGTGGCTGAAAATGCTTTAAAACCAGATTACTATCCGGCTATAGTAGTGCCTAAAGCTTTAGCTATTGGACCGCGAATTCAGTCAACTTTTGCTAAAGCCTATAAAAAAGGGGTTCCCATTGCTTTCGGCACCGATGCAGGAGTGTTTGAGCACGGACAAAATGCTAAGGAATTTATTTATATGACTGAAGCCGGAATGCCTTTTATGAAAGTGCTTCAAGCCGCTACAATTACCAATGCCTTGTTATTGGATATGGATAAAAAAATAGGGGTCATTGAACCCGGATATTTAGCAGATATCATCGCTACAGAGGAAGATCCTTCACTCGATGTTAAAGCCGTCCTTAAGGTAGTATTTGTGATGAAAGAAGGTGTGATTTACAAATAAAGTTTATTACCCATAAACAGTTATTTCTTGACCAGTATTTTATAAAATTTAACGATATTTGTCGACCAAAATAAAACCACTAAATTATGGCAATGAATAAAAATACAGTATTAGGCTGGGCTACCTTTATAATGATTATCATGGGGCTTATTTTAATCGGTCTTGGTGTATATCGCTATGCTGATGTAGCCGGTTGGGGATTTGGAGCAGTTGGGGTTGGTTTTTTAGCCAACGCTTGGGTTTTCAGTTCCCTTAAAGGCCGCGTGTAATTGAAAAAGTCAGGAAGTTTTTAATACAATAATAACATAACAAACAATACTATGTCAGATGATAAGAAAGTGATTTTCTCCATGCAACGTGTGAGTAAATCCTATCAAGGAAGCGATAAGCAAGTTTTAAAAAACATCTATTTGAGTTTCTTTTACGGAGCTAAAATCGGAATCTTAGGTTTGAACGGTTCCGGGAAGTCTTCATTGTTGCGCATTATAGCCGGAGTGGACAAAAACTACCAAGGTGATGTGGTTTTTCAACCGGGTTACACCGTTGGTTACTTAGAGCAAGAACCACAACTGGACGAGAGCAAAACAGTGATCGAAGTAGTTCGTGAAGGAGTAGCTGAAACCATGGCCATCTTGGATGAGTTCAATAAAATTAACGATATGTTCGGGTTGCCGGAAGTATATGAGGATGCCGATAAAATGCAAAAACTAATGGACAGACAAGCTGAGTTGCAAGACAAAATTGATGCAGCCGGAGCTTGGGAAATCGATAATAAATTAGAAGTAGCTATGGATGCGCTACGCACGCCGGAAGGCGATATGCCAATCAGTGTATTGTCGGGTGGAGAAAAAAGAAGGGTTGCCCTTTGTCGTCTTTTGTTGCAACAGCCAGATGTATTGTTGTTAGACGAACCTACCAACCATTTGGATGCGGAAAGCGTTCTTTGGTTAGAGCAACATTTAGCGCAATATGCCGGAACCGTAATTGCCGTAACACACGACCGTTATTTCTTAGACAATGTTGCCGGTTGGATTTTAGAATTGGACAGAGGAGAAGGGATTCCATGGAAAGGCAATTATTCTTCTTGGTTGGATCAAAAATCAAAACGATTAGAGCAAGAAGAAAAAGTAGCCTCTAAGAGAAGGAAAACATTAGAACGCGAGTTAGAATGGGTTCGTCAAGGTGCAAAAGGTAGACAAACCAAGCAAAAGGCTCGTTTGCAGAATTATGACAAACTCTTAAATGAAGATCAAAAAGTACTCGACGAGAAATTAGAAATTTACATTCCTAATGGTCCAAGATTAGGTACTAATGTAATCGAAGCCAAAGGAGTAGCCAAAGCGTTCGGCGATAAATTGTTGTATGACAATTTAAACTTTACTTTACCACAAGCGGGAATTGTTGGAATTATAGGGCCTAACGGTGCCGGAAAGTCTACAATTTTCCGAATGATTATGGGTGAAGAAAAACCAGACGCCGGTGAGTTTACTATAGGCGATACTGTAAAAATTGCTTATGTCGATCAAACCCATGCTAATATCGATCCTAATAAATCCATCTGGGAAAACTTCTGTGATGGTCAGGAATTGATTATGATGGGTGGCAGACAAGTAAATTCCAGAGCTTATTTGTCTCGTTTTAATTTTGGCGGAAGTGATCAAAACAAAAAAGTAGCAACCCTTTCCGGAGGAGAACGCAATCGCTTGCATTTGGCGATGACCTTGAAAGAAGAAGGAAACGTATTGTTGCTCGATGAGCCTACCAACGACTTGGATGTAAACACTTTGAGAGCTTTGGAAGAAGGGTTGGAGAATTTTGCAGGATGTGCCGTAGTGATTAGTCACGACCGTTGGTTCTTAGACCGAATTTGTACCCATATTTTAGCTTTCGAAGGCAACTCGGAAGTGTACTACTTTGAAGGTGGTTTCTCCGAATATGAAGAGAACAAGAAAAAGCGATTGGGTGCTGATGCAACTCCTAAGCGAATTAAATATAGAAAGTTGATTAGGAATTAACAATTAACTTATAAAATCCTGATTTATCAGGATTTTTTTTTGAAAAAAACTTTATATTTGAGCATCTTAACTAACCCAATGAATAAGAACAAACTAATCAGTTTGCTCGTTTTGCTTTTGTTTTCAATTGGAGTAACCCAAGCTCAAAAAGTTGAAAAAGAAAAGGCAGCGATAGAAAAATTACTCAATTTGGCTGTTGCTGATTTTAGCGACGCCAGATACGACCGTGCTTTGGATTATTCAAAGCAAGCTTTGGTACGTTCTTTTGCCATTGATGATCACCTGCTCATTACACAATCCTACAACACTATCGGAGCCATCTTTAATGAGTGCTCGGAATCGGGGAAAGCAATAGAGTTTTACAATAAAGCATTAGCCTATAATGAGAAAGTAGGCAATGACAAAATGTACAATTGGATTTACAGCAATCTGGGCAGTGTGTATTATTTCAATGAAATTGATATTCCCAAAGGGATTAATTATTATAAAAAAGCATTGCCTTATGCTATTAAGAACAAAGATACAGTTCAAATTCAGTTCACTAAGCTTAATTTGGCCAGTGCCTATTTTGCTCTCGAACAGTACGATTTAGGCAATCAGCAAATCAACGATATTAAAGATCAAATTATTGCTAAAGGAGACGAAGAGTCCAAAATGTCTTTGTTCCATTTGTTAGGGATTTACGCCAGTAATAACAATGAAAAAGAAAAAGGAGAGACTTATTTTAAAGCGGCTGAAAAAATAGCGAAAGAAAATGGCTTCGATACTTTTTTGGCCAACATTTATGAGAATTTTGTACGACATTATACTTTGCATAAAGAGGTTGATAAGGCCGATATTTTCCAACAAAAATTAGACTCACTGAACAAGGTGTTGTACTCGACTGAAAAAATTGATAATTTAAAAAATGCAGCCAATCAGTTAGAGCTTCAAGAGTATAAAATTCAATTGGAAAAAATTGAAAATCAAAATGATAAAAATGAAAAAAATCTCAAAGAATCAAAACTCATTGTTATTCTTTTCATTGTTATTTTAATCATATTATTGTTGTTACTCTTAACTTTATACAAGAACGTAAAGTTGAGAGAACAAGCCAATCAAGAGCTTACTATAGCTAACGAAGCTTTAAAAGAAGCCAAAGAAAAAGCTGAGGAAGCCTCTCAGTTGAAGTCTCAGTTTGTATCTACCATTACGCACGAATTGCGCACGCCACTGTATGGTGTAATCGGTATCACTAACATCATTACAGATGAACACCGGGAATTGGCCAATAGTCCGCATTTAAAATCACTTAAGTTTTCGGCCAAATACTTGTTGTCTTTGGTAAACGATATTCTGCAAATCAATAAAATAGAGGAGAAGCGAGTGGTCTTGGAGAATTTAATTTTCAATCTTACCGATGAAATCACGACCATTCAAAACTCGGTGGAATACATAGCTGAAAAGAACAATGACAAATTAATTGTGGAAATCGATACTGCCATTCCCGAGTTTTTGATTGGTGATAAACTGCGACTTTCTCAAATCATCATGAACTTGGTCAGCAATGCCTTAAAATTTACCAAAAACGGAGAAGTAGCTCTGACCGCCGATTTGAAAAAAGTGGTGGATAAAACTTATTATATAGAGTTTAAAGTAAGAGACACCGGTATCGGAATTGCCAAGGAAGACCAAGCCAAAATCTTTGAAAAGTTCGTACAGATAGAGCGCAAAGAAGAAGACTATCAAGGCACCGGTTTAGGTTTGTCAATTGTTTCTCGTTTGGTTCAATTGTTCAATAGCGAAATCCATTTAGAGAGCGAAGAAAATGTTGGGACTACTTTCTACTTTACTATAGGATTTGAATATGATGAAGAGAAATCCCGTGAAATCATCAACAATATTGAAGTGGATTTATCCGATAGCCATTTGTATAACATTTTAGTTGTAGAAGACAATAAAATCAACCAAATGGTCACTAAAAAAATCATCCAGAGCAACAGCATGAGTTGTACTATAGTAGATGATGGTTATGCCGCCATAGTAGCCTTAGAAAGAGAAAGATTTGACTTGATATTGATGGATATCAATATGCCGCTAATCAACGGATTTGATACTACTCGAAAAATCAGGGAGAAAGGCATAGATATTCCGGTTATTGCCTTAACCGCATTCGACAAACAAGAAGTGACGGAAGAAGCCATTTCTGCCGGAATGAATGACATTATGGTCAAACCGTTTGAACCTTCAAAACTATTTCAAGTCATCAGTAATAATGTAAAAAACAGAGAAAGCGTTGATTAATACCAACGCTTTTTATTTTTCTTAGAGGCTTCCGACTTTCTCGACTTATTTTCGCCGTTTGGTTTCTTTTTGTTTCTTAAATCGGGTTTAGCATCCGGATTAGGAATGGTTTCTTTCCACGGAAAAGGATGGTCTTTGATGGTTTTTACATTAACCTTAATCAATTTCAAAATATCTTTCCAATAAACTTCTTCATCTTTGCCACAGAAAGAAATCGAAATTCCGCCATTACCGGCTCGTCCGGTTCTACCAATACGGTGCACATAGGTTTCCGGAATATTAGGCAAATCGAAGTTGATAACATAAGGCAAACTTTCAATATCAATACCGCGTGCTGCAATATCTGTAGCCACTAAAACCGAAATATCTTTGCTTTTAAATTGGTCTAAAACGCGTTGGCGAGCGGTTTGCGATTTGTCGCCGTGAATGGCTTCGGCATTAACGCCGTTTTTCTTCAAGGCTTTCACTACATTATCAGCACCGTGTTTGGTTCGGACAAATACCAAAACATTGCTCAAATTTTGATTGCGGATCAAATGATACAACAAGCCGCGTTTGTTTTCTTTTTCTACAAAATATACTTGTTGCTCTATTATTTCGGCTGTAGAAGAAACAGGTGTAACCGAAACGTATTCCGGTTTATTCAAGAAAGTATCCGCTAATTCGCGAATTGCCATCGGCATGGTGGCCGAAAACAATAAAGTTTGTCTGTTGGTAGGAACCAATTTCACAATCTTTCGCACGTCGTTAATAAAGCCCATATCGAGCA
>Ga0208243_1000110_pt1 | contig 72617 bp, 49 predicted proteins | sample Subbio2Aug_QV12A_FD_184826 | JGI IMG/M metagenome (GOLD analysis project Ga0208243, IMG submission 184826) | Serpentinite rock and fluid subsurface biosphere microbial communities from McLaughlin Reserve, California, USA - CR12Aug_QV12A (SPAdes) | ecosystem: Environmental > Terrestrial > Deep... | reverse complement strand
CCTACAAGAGCATCGCCTCCATCCTGAGCTGCGGCCTGGACCAGCGAGCGCTGGATGCGCCCATCCCCACACAGGCGAGCTTGCCGCTGCACGAGAACGTGCGGGGGCCGGGCTACTACCACTGATGCAGGGGAGTACAAAGCTGTCCTTGCTGGATGCCATTGCACACCGCTCAAGGAACAATTGGTCGGCCAGACTAGCCTGTGACACGACTGGTAGGTATCGAATCGCGCGGAGTTCCATCAGCTTGCGAACACTGTCATCGGTGTTCTCGCCAGCGAGCGGCGCTGTACCTCGGCACCAGGTTCGATAGCCCTCAAGAGTCAAGCGCCGCGACAACCATGTCGCAAGTGCGTGGTCTTCATCAACGTGATCGATGACGATTGTGTCCTTGCTTTCCGACAGCGATTGCCCCCCTGCCTGCGGAAAGAACATGGGTGTGAAGATGCCGGGATGCTGAGCAATGAGATGCCTTTGAGGACCAACTAGCTGGACACGTAGTCGCTCGATGTCGTAGAGGTCAAGCTTCCAGCCGAACTCAGTCTCCACTAAGGCATGGGCCGCATCTTTCTCGGATGCGTTGAGCGCCGAAGTGCAGACATAAACGAAGATCTCCGGGTTGTGCTGCTTCTCGCGTACTCGCGTGCAGTCTCCCTTCAACTTGTTGCGCCAGTCTGCGCGCACCGTATAACACTTCTGCCGCCGGCTCTGGCGGTTCTCAAAGCTCAAAAAGAGCTCACAGGAGAACAAGGACGGTGGGTATTTCAGAACCCCCGGATTGAAGACCGGTGGCAGAACAGTGAGCGCCTGCGGGTACTGTGGGGTTACGCGATGAAGGCCGCTGGTGTGCGATATCGCTATCCGTATCAGTGCCGCCACACATACGCAAGCATGATGGTTTCTGCTGGTGAGTCGCCTGAATGGGTTGCTGAGCAGATGGGGCACCAGGACAGCCGCTTGGTTGCTGTGGTTTACGGACGCTGGCTGCGCCGTCCTGACGTCGGCCCCGGAGAGCAAGCAGCAGTGGTGTATGCGGGGGAGTGGACCGCGATAACTGCTCAGGTGGATATGACCAACGTGACAGACGATATGCCCGACGGAGCTATGGAGGAGAGCGCGTGCATCGATGGAGGACATGATGAGGACGACGAGTTCTGACCATGGCCAGCAAAGTCGAATCTCACCGCCTTTACTATTCGCTGAGAAGCCTTTCGTTCGCTAGAGATGCCAGCGTCCTGTTTGTCCGCACCTGATCACGAGGCTCTAGGACAGCTGCTTGCCCATGGATAACTGCTAGAGGCTCAGCGGGCGTTGATTGCCGGTCATGCGTTCAGCGATTGAGACTCCTTGGCGCCTCTCAAGTCAGATCGATGGTTCATCGGCAACTATGTGACTCATGAATGAGATCAAGCCGCGTCCTTCGCACGAAAGTCGATGCTATCCAAGCTGCAAGGACTGTTACTGCTGGCTTCGCTGCCTCGTGCCCGTTAAGGCGGGATCTATGAGGTGGTGGGCCGGACACCAAAGACCCAGGCTCGCAGGGCCTCCTCTCGCTGGCGCGCTCGCGCGTTCAGAGGTCGATCTGTACTGAACCGAATCTGATCCGAGCGGGGGCTTGCTCGATAAGCCAGCTCGAGCTCTGAACTCGCGATGGCATCCCCCTTGATTGCCGACGGGCACCTCGGAATCGAAGAACTCACATTCGTACCAGGCAGAGCATCCATGTGTGATCGCCATGTGGGCGGTTTACAGCTTACTTAGCTTTGGGGTCCAACTCCCCTGCTTCCCACACCACGGTACTCCCGATATGCAAACTTGTCAATAATCACACTAATAAGCAGCAAAAACGGTTAAAAACGCGTTATGGTGGTTTATAGTATTACTTGTGTCATATAAAACTTTTATTGGTATTTTTTAACAGTAGATGCAGTTTGGTTGCGATCATCGACTTAAGCATCGAGAAACTGTCGTAAGGTGGTGACTATGATTTTTACGGGTGCATTTCTTACTTCGCTGTCGGGTGAGTCTCCCAGACCCGCTAGCTTTCGGCGCCACGCGTTGTGCTTGCTGGGATGTGCTTGTGCGGGGTTGCTGGTTGCACCGCTCGGTGTGGCCTGGGCGCGTCCGGACAGTCCGCCTGTCAAAGCAAAAGAACACGAGGGTGTCACAGTACATTTTCTCGATCCGCACAGTGGTCGGTCTATGCGCCGCTTCGTGGGGATGGAAACGCTTGCCGAGCTGCCCCAGCACACGATCCGCACCCGTACACCTTGGACTGATGGAGTGAAGGCATTCACAGGTCCCCGGCTAGCTGATGTGATCGCTTTGGCATCGAACGCTGCTTCTTACCAGACGCTACGGGTGAGCGCACTCAACGACTATGTCACGAACATACCGGCTGCAGATCTCACCCGCTACGGTGTTGTTCTGGCGATGCATATTGATGGCCGACGAATTTCGGTTCGTCAGAATGGACCGTTGTTTGTGATGTATCCGTTTGACGCGAGGCCTGAGCTGCGGGACTCTCGTTATTACGGGCGTGCTGTCTGGCAAGTACACAGCATCGATGTTCGATAGAAACTACAAAGATAAGGCGGACGGCATGAAGATTCAGAGGCGTTTCTGGGCTTGGCTGCTGCTCGTGCTATTTCTGCCTTTGCCGCTGATCATGTACGTCCAGTACAAGCAATTTGGTTTGCTTGACGAAGTGGCGCGTACTCAGATCGACTCCGTTACCTGGCAGACATTCCAGCTGGAAAAAGAGCATATGCGACTGGTGCATGCCTTGCATCAGTCGATTGATGATGCAGACTACATTTCAAACGAGGAAGTGCTGAAACGCTACGAGGTGTACGTCAGCCGAGTCGAATTGGTGCGGAACTCTGCTCGCAAAGGTTTGTTTGATGACCAGAGTACGGCCGAGTATGTCCTGGGTCGTCTCGATAGCCTGGTCAGTATTTACGACGATCGCATGAGGGGTCGCGGTTTGTGGTCAAGCTCTCGTTACCCCCGGCGGTACCAAAGTCCCCTTCGGAAGCGGTAGACACCTCGGTCCACAAGGCCGGAGGCGAACGTCCAGCAGAAAGCCTTGTCACTACCCAGGAAAATGGGCCAAAGTCGGTCGATCAGGCTGCGCTGTCGCCCAGCCCAAGGTCCCTGCGCATCTTGGTTGCAGAGGATCACCCCATCAACCTGAAATACATGCGCATCGTCATGGCAAAGCTGGGGCACGAGGCTGTTTTTTGTGTCAATGGGCGTGAAGCCGTTGACCTTGTGCAGAAGGAGCACTTCGATCTATTGCTTCTCGACTACCACATGCCTGAAATGGACGGGATCATCGCCACGCGTCTGATCAGGGCGCTTCCGGATCCATATGCTCATGTGCCCATCGTGTTGCTGACGGCGGACGTTGTTGGGGACGCGGAGAGACGAGCGTTGGACTCTGGTGTCAATGAATTTCTGACCAAGCCGCTTCAAGCGTCTCAATTCGTCGAGCTTTTTGATCGTCTGTTCGGCGCTGAAGCTTCGGGAAAAGCCACGGACCTCGACGGCAACTGAGTGCGGGGGCGATGAGACTACGCCTCCGCAGGCGCAAGGGTTCACACTTTCCCCGCGATAGTCGACTGTTCTTCCTTGGTCAACTCAGCATCGCTCTGATCCATCTGGTTGGCTCCTTCAGCAACGAGGGTTGGCGCCAAGGCACGCTGCGCGAACGGGGAGAACCCGTCGATTGCTGGTCAGATGTTTTTTGATCAAGGCGGTGAGATGTCAACGAACCGATGTTCGTTATGGGGGAGGCGCTCCTGCTTATCTCTTGGCCTGATCTGAGCGTATGTGCTCCAGCTTCAGCGATCGACTGAATTGGGTGTCGAGGAGCCTTTGTTGTGCTCGCTGAAGAAGCTGATTCAGCGCGAGAAGCGCGGCCAGGACTGGCACTCTCTGTGGGTGGTTGTGCGCGTTGACTCGTGCCCCGCGAAGAACCAGCCAGTCCCTCAGGCTGCCAGACGCGCTCCAACCAGCCGAGCAGTGGTTTCCAATCCTGCAGGTGAGCGCTGCTTTCGCCCGGACTGAGATCAAACAGGCCGCGTCCAAAATCCAGCAGCTGCCGGTAAAGAGGGTCCTCGGGGATGACCGTGAGCAGCGGGAACCGATTGGCCAGTCGTTCCAGACGATGAAGATCGCCGCTGTCATGTGGCCATCGCATGCCCACCAAGGCGATTTGGCAGCGGCCAGCAGCCACGCGAGGGTGGCGCAGCAATTCTTCCAGCAGGCCCCGGCTCGCATCAAGATCGAAAAGAGAAGGTCCCACTGGCACCACGACTGCGTCGACATGCACCAGAAGTTTGGCCAATGCGTAGTCGTAAAGGCCGCCAGGGGTGTCCAAAACCACGTGGGTGGTACCGGGAGGCGCCCGGAATACCTTGCCGTTGTCGACCGCCCAGGACAGGACTGACGCGCAATCGGCTGGTCGTGCACTCAGCCAGCTGCGAATCGACTGTTGCTTGTCTATGTCGCCGATCATCACCTGATGCCCTTCGCTGGCGCACCACGAGGCCAACGTCGTGGCGAGCGTGCTCTTGCCGCAGCCCCCTTTGCGATTTATGACGGCGACTACGGGCATGGCGAATCCTTGGAAAGGGTTACACAGCCTGCAGCCGTGCGCGGTTCATATCGAACCAGGCCCAAGCTGTACGGCATATGTCGTTCAGCGACCGCTGCGCTCGCCACCCAAGCACTTCGGTGGCGTAGGCCATGTCAGCAACCTGCCAAGCGGGGGTGGCCGAACTAGCCATGCATGGGAGCCAAGCCACGTGACGCCCTGCCGTTTGGCGCACGGCGTCCAGAGTCTGCAGCTCGGAGACGCCTTTGCCGGTGCCGATGTTGACCGTGAAGGAATCTCCGTAGGTGTCCATGCACAGGATGCCGGCCAGTAAGGCTGCGGCAGCGTCGTCGACGTGAATCAGGTCTCGTACGGGAGATCCGTCTTCTGTCGGTAGTTGGCTATTGGTCTCGGCAGGTGTGCCATTTGCTGCGGCCAGACAGGCTCGATTCAAGAACTGGCCAGGATCACCGGGCGCCATTGGGCTCAAAAGAGCGCTAGGGTGGCAGCCACCGATGCCAAACAGGCGATAGACGCCAACGGTCCACCGGCGGTCTGCTCTCGGCAGGCCATTGAGCAGCTCCTCGATCATGAGATGCAAAACGCCGCTCGGGTCGTCGGGCCGTGTCGGTGCTGATTCTCGAATGGGAGTGGAGGAGGGCGGCGACCCATAGACGTGTGCGCTGCTTGCCACGTGAAGCTGGAACACACCCGCGTTGTCCATTTCGTTGAGCAGGCAGGCCATCGGCTCCAAGGCTTGAGTTATCTGCAAGCTAGGTTCGTCGTGGGTTTTCTCGAACCATGCGGGTTGCTCCAGATGCACCACAGCCTGTATCCGCTCCGATGCCAGCAGTCGCCGCACGACATCCGGATCGCTGGACTGCCCCTCCACGAGGCGTAACCGTCGTCCCAGCAGCCGCTGGAGCCCTTGCAGCTGGATTCGGCTTGAATCGCTCCATTGGTCGAGTGCAACCACGTCGACGCCCTGCTGAAGCATCTGCAAGCAGAGATGAGCACCTGGGTATCCCAGACCGCCAGTGACAAGGACCTTCATGACTGAGGTAGCTGAGGGTGTGTTCCACCCGGTTCGAGTTGTTTACGCCTCTTTAGTGGGTACTGTGCTTGAAAAAATCGATAAAGTACAGATAAATATGCTAAAAATGATAGAAAGTAGTTAGTTCCAGTATCGATGTTCGTCCACTGCGGCGATCTCGCCGCGCGGATTTCCAAGCCCTTGTCAGGAGAAGAGAGATGTTTTCCAAGCCCAGCTCACGGGAGACCGCAGTGCCGAGCGCGCGCAACATGTCGGCTCCGGCCCCGTCGGCCAACTTGCAGTACGACGAGTCGCTGGGCTACGTCGTGGTGGATTCCAAGGCCACCTTCCGCGGGGAGGTGGTCACCGAGGGTGACATCGTGATCGACGGTGTGTTTGAAGGCCTCATCCAAGCGCGCAAGCTCATCGTTACCGCCAACGGTCGAGTGGTTGGAACGGTACGAGTCGACCAAGCGAAGGTATCGGGTTCAGTGGAGCCAGAAATTCATTGTCGTGAAGTGCTCGAAATCACGCACACCGGCACGGTTCGGGGTAGTGCGTCGTTCGGCGGATTGATTGTCGCGTTGGGGGGGAAGCTGTTTGGCCAGACAGCCGAGTTCGCGGACGAGACCGGTAGCTCGACCAGCGGGACACCCCGGCGTGGCCTGCTGCAGTCTGTAGAGACTCTCGGGGCGATCGAATGAGCGCCGATGTGACTGTTCTCCAGGTGGGGAAAGGCCCAGCCCACCCCTCTTCTTGGGTTGTGTGGACCGGTAACCGCCGCTCGACACCCGATTCTTCGTCGCGTGCTCCGGCTCATCACGGTCTGATGCTGTACGGGTCTGCCCACCTGTTGCGGCTGGCGCCCAAATGGACCACTGCAGGCGGTGAGCCGCTGGCGTTGGTGGACGGCGCGCTGCAGGACGAGGCAGCTGCTGTCACTGCTCGCGTGGCCGCCCCATGAGCCTCGCCCTCCTGGACAACCCGGTGCTGCCCAGCCGATCGCGGGCGCACACCTGGCTGCTGGATCTTCGTACCCAGTGGCGCAACAGCTCGCTGCAACTGATCGAACGTTGCAATCATCCGGATCGCCCGATTGCGCGGGCTTATGTGGCACAGATTGAGCGGCCGCGGCCGCAGGACTATGCGGCATACCATGACCTGCTGGTGGGCATGAGTGTCCAGGGGAGCGATCGAGAAGCGGTGGCTACCAGCTTGCTGGCACGTGCTCCCCGGCTTGCGGCAGGCCAGCCGGGGCTGGCTCTGCCTCGCTTGACCAACTTCAGCGCTGGTTTTTATGCCTACGAAGCCCGCAGCCTCATGAGCCGCTGGCTGGGGCTTGGGATGGGAATGGAAGTGGACGGACGTGCTCGGCTCGGCTGCATCTCCGGGCCCCGGTACATGGCACAGTCCTCCTTGGTGCGCCGTGCGATGCGCTGCTTGGCCTGCCATGCCCCGGAAGCCCACGACGAAATCACGCAGGTGGTCAGTGAAATCGTGTTGTGTACCGTCGACGCATCCGGAGATGAGCGGTTCGCCTGGCGTTCGGCCTGCTCATTTGCTGTGTGGGGTGCCGTATTTCTTGACCCTACACACCATGACGACGAGCTTGATTACCTCTGCTCCGTTGTGGAAGAGGGCGCGCGGCTGGCCCTGTTTGCTGCCAGCCTGCGCCAGCCCCTGGTGATGGCTCCGCCGACGTCGGTCGATGGGTTGGTCGCTGAACGGCAGAATGCCCAGCTGGAGACGATGGATGCCCGGATTCATGCCGCGTTTGCAGCCGCTCGTCTGGCGCATGTTCTGCAGCGACTTCAGGATGCCACTTGGCCGGGCGATCATCCTGTGCCCCGCACCGCCTCCCTTCGTCGTGGCTGGATCCCCATGCCATGGTCAGTTGAGCGGCTGCAACTCGCTCATGCCCGGGCCACTGCACGTTTCTGGGCGAACCACGCAGCGTTGAGCAACAGCCGCTGGCTATCGCCTGCTGGTCGGGAATTGATGCACCAGACTTGCGTTTTCATGGCTCACGCATACGGATGGCCGGACCCTGTGCAGATGAAAAATAGCAAAAATGACAATTGACACATAAATGTCAACTTGGCATAGTTCGGCGTGATGCCGGTGGCGTCACCCTCGTCTTTCTTTACGCCTAAAGAAAGTTGGACCCCTGGCATCTGCCCAGGGGTTTTTTTTCGGGTGTTTGTATGGATGAGAGGTTGCGAGCGTCAACGAAGCGCCTGCAGGCGCTGTACCTCCGCGCCCAGCCACTCGCCAGATAGCTGCAAGTGTTCGCGCTCTCTGCGCAGCCACTGATCGAGCGTCAAAGCGCCAAGGCAGGAGCCGTCCTGTTGCACCACGGTCTGAAACAAGGTCAGCCTTCGCGAGCTGCCTCGCCACGCCTCGCTGGCATGTCCACGCAGTTTCTGTATGGCCTCCCGGGTGGAAGCGTTCGCCAGGCACGGGGGTTGCGCCCCGTAACGGGAAGGGCACTGGGCCAGAACGAAACGCTCCTGCCAGACCTTCTCCAGCCGACCTAGGCGACTGGCCAGTTGTTGCGCCAGCTGGTTCCAGCCAATACGCAGGCTCGCCGCTTCCGCCAGGAATACGGCGAGCTGTGCCGACGGTTCTCCCTGCGCCTCCCTGGGGGCAGCTGCCCGCGTATCAGGCTCCGCGGCACCGGGCGACACCGGCTGGGTGTCAGGCGCTACCTCTCTGTTCACTCCGGGGTCTGGTGTCCGGCATTGCTGCTCGCGCCATTGTTCAAGCCAGCCCACCTCGCGCTCCAGTTCGTCGCGCTGTGCCACCAAGGTGGGGGGCGGAGTATCCCGCAGGCCAGCGGCGCCGCCGGCTGGCGTGGCGGGCAAGGGTTGCGCATGTGCGTACGCCATAGCGCCCAGTACCAACCCGAGCCCTGTGGGCCCCCGCCAGCCCAGCTCTGAAGTCAACCTTATCCATCTCACACATCGTGCAAATATCACAGCTAAGCCTATAAAAATATCAAGAAATCATAATAACGATAACAAGGTGGCAAAATCCATCCGCGGACAGTTTTGATGACTGCCGTGCGGTAGCCATGGCGAATCCGCACCTCGGCTTCTTTCGTGATCCCCCATGCCCTCTTCTTTGAACGACGCTGGCCTGCCAAGCGACACGTCACCCCTCCAGGACGACTGGGCCACTACCTGGTACCTCGCATACAGCAAGCCACGCCTGGAACGCCAAGCCGCACAGGAGCTTGAGAACCAGGGTTACGTGGCCTACCTGCCAATGTGTCTGCCGGGCCGGCGGGCGCGGGGCGGGCAGGGCGCCGTTCCTGCCCTGGAACCGATGTTTCCCCGCTACGTGTTCTTCCGGCGCGGCCATCTGCAGCAAGGTCTTGGCCCGGCTCGTTCCACTCGCGGCGTGAGCACGCTGGTGTCGTTCGGTACCGGTCCCGCCGTGTTGTCCGATTGCCTGATCGACGGTGTCCGAGAGGTCGAGCGGATGCGCCGTCTGGATGAGGCCTCACTTGGCTGCGGCTTCAAGGCCGGTGATCGCGTTCGGGTGTCCCACGAGCGCCTTCAGTGCCTGGAGGGCATGGTCACCGCCGTGGCCGGCGAGCGAGTGACTTTGCTGCTGCAGATCCTGGGGCGGGAGACCGCGTTGCGTGTGCACTGCAGCGAAGTGGAAACCCTCTGACCGCGCCTCTCCCCCTGTCAGGGCCCGCCTGCTCGCACCGCGGTTCCCCTGCCGTTTATTTCGATTTCATGTCCCTTCCACCACGCTCACTGTTCCGCCGTTCGCCTGCCGTACTGCCTGCGGCCTGCTTGTCACTCGCCTCGCTGATGCTGTTGGCTGGTTGCAGCTTTGCCCCTGGACTGCCGGCCGGCATGGGTCTCAAGCCCGAAAGCGTCGCCCGGGCCCAGGCCACTGCCTCGGCCACTGCCGTGGCGGCCCGTGTGTCGCTCACACCGATCACCCCGACCCTGATTCGCGAACAGGCTCAGGCACAGACCGGTCTTTCCCCCGAGGTGGAGTCGTTGCTCGGCTCCAAAGACATGGCCTACCGCGTGGGTCCTGGCGATGTGCTGGGCATCACGGTGTGGGACCACCCCGAACTCAATCTGGTGCCCGCCACATCGGTAGCGCCGTCGGCGGGCGCAGCAATGCCCGGGTATGTGGTGTCTCACGACGGCCGGATCCAGTTCCCCCATATCGGGGCTGTGTCGGTGCAGGGGCTGACAGACGGAGAGATCCGCTCTCTGCTGACCGGGAAGCTCGCCCGGTGGATCAAGAAGCCGCAGCTCACGGTGCGTGTGCAGCAGTTCCGTAGTTCGCGAATCTATGTCGAGGGGCATGTGCGCACCCCAGGGCTGTTGGTGGTGGACGACCTTGCGATGACGCTGCCCGAGGCCATTGCCCGGGCCGGTGGATTTGCGCTGGACTCCGACCGGACCTCCGTATCGCTCACCCGGGGTGCACGCACGGTGCAGATCGATCTGGCCCGCCTGACCGATCTGGGCGTGAACCCGGCGCGCATCCGTCTCCAACACGGCGACATGCTGCGAGTGATGTCGCGCGAAGAGGCCAAGGTGTTCGTCACTGGCGAGGTGCTCAAGCCCGGCCCCCAGTACTTGCGCGACGGTCGTCTGCGTCTGAACGAGGTGCTGGGCGATGCCGGCGGCCTGAGCCCATCGTCGTCCAATCCCCGCCAGGTCTTCGTGGTGCGCACGCAGGGTGTCGCCCAGCCCGAGGTGTACCACCTCGATGCGAGCCACCCGGTGGCGTTTGCCCTTGCCGACGGTTTCATCATGCGGCCACGCGACATCGTCTATGTGGACGCTGCGCCCGTTGTGCGCTGGAACCGTGTGATCAGTCTGCTGCTGCCCACCGCCGCAGGCCTGAACAACCTGGACGACCTGCGTCGATGATTCAGAACGTTCTGGTGCTGTGCATCGGCAACATCTGCCGAAGCCCCATGGCCGAGGCCCTGCTGGCCCGCGAGCTGCCCGGTCTGAGGGTCCGCTCGGCCGGCCTGGCCGCGGTGGTGGGCGCACCGGCCGACTCGCTGTCGATCGATGTGGCCCGCTCTCACGGGCTGGATCTGATCGGGCACCGCGCCCGCCAGGTCGACGCCACCCTCATGCAGCAAGCCGATCTCGTGCTGGTGATGACGCGTCAGCAGCGCATCGAAACCGAACAACGTTTTCCGTTGGCACGCGGCAAGGTATTTCTGCTGCGTCATCGGGACGGCGTCGACGTCGACGACCCGCTCCTGCAACCCCGCTCAGCCTTCGAAACCGCTTACACCGACATCGCCGCAGGTGTGGGCCAGTGGCAATCGCGTCTGCTCGCGTTGCCCACCTCCCAACTTCCGCGTCCCTGATTTTTCTGGCCCGCGCCCCGCATGCCCATGACCGCTCCCCATTCCCTGACCCAGCCGGCGCTGTCGTCCGCCCTCGCTGCTCCTCAACTCAATGATGACGATGACAGCATCAGTCTGATCGATCTGTTCGACAACCTCCTGGAGTACCGCTGGCTGGTAACTGCCATTACGGCTGCCGGCGTGGCGGTCGCCGGCGCAGCAGCCTGGCTCAGCACCCCGGTCTACGAAACCAACAGCCTGGTGCAGGTGGAAGATAACAAGGGCGGCCCACTGGGTAGCCTGCTGGGCGAAGCCGGCAACCTGTTCGATGTGCGGTCGCCGGTCACGGCAGAGATCGAGATCCTGCGTTCTCGAACCATCGTTGGTCAGGCGGTCGAGCGTCTGCGGCTGGACCTCGATGTGCGGCCGCGTTACGCCCCGCTGGTGGGCGAGTGGATGGCCCGCCGTGCCAGCGAGCCCTCCAGCCCCGGTTTCCTCGGCATGGACGGTTACGTGCGCGGTAATGAATCGGTGCAGGTGGCCCTGTTCGATGTGGCCCCCGGTTTGCTGGGCAGAACCTTGGTGATTGTGGCGACACCGGGCGGACTGTCGCTGCAGACCGAGGATGGTCTGCGTCTGGCCAGCGGCCGGATCGGCGAGCGGCTGACTTTCCTCCTGGACGGCGAAGAGGGCGCCTTGATGGTGTCGGCGCTGCAGGCCAAGCCCGGCGCTCATTTCCTGGTCACGCGGTATTCGCCGCAGTCGGTCACCCGCGCCCTGCAGGAGGACTTGAAGATCAGCGAAAAAGGCAAGTCGTCGGGGGTGATCAACATCGCCCTGGAGGGTGACGATCCCCAGCGCATTGTCAGCGTCCTGAATCAAATCACCGAACTCTATGTGCGGCAGAACGTTGACCGCAAGGCGGCCGAAGCCGAGAAGTCGCTGAGCTTCCTCAAGACCCAGCTGCCAGCACTGCGCCAGCAACTCGAGGCTGCCGAAGACCGCTTCAGCCGTTTCCGTAACGAACGCGGCACCTTTGACCTGGGCGCTGAGTCGTCCGCGTTGCTGGGTCAGATGGTCGGTTTGCGTACCAAGGAGCTGGAGCTCACCCAGAAGCGCAAGGAGCTCGACGAGCGTTTCACCGCCGAGCACCCGCAGGTGGTGGCGGTGGAGAGCCAGCTGCGCGCACTGCGCGGAGAGATCGCCAAGCTCGAGCGCAGCGCCCGCCAGCTGCCAGCCACCGAGCAGGAACTGCTGCGGTTGACCCGTGACGTCAAGGTCAACAACGGTCTCTATACCAACCTGCTCGACAGCTTCCAGCAGCTGCGCCTGGTGAAGGAGGGCAAGGTCGGCAACGTGCGCGTGATTGACCCAGCCGCTGTACCGGAGCGGCCGATCAAGCCGCGCAAAGCGCAGATCCTTGGCCTTGGCCTGCTGGCGGGTTTGGTCGCGGGTGCGGGCCTGGCCCTGCTCATCAGCCGTTGGCGGCCACAGTTGCGCAGCCCCGATGAAATCGAGCAAGTCACTGGCATGGGCGTGCTGGCCACGGTGCCGCTGTCGGCCCAGCAGACCTCCATGGGTGCCGTCATCCAGCGCGGTGACCCCGGTCTGCATCTGCTGGCCTTGAGCCACGGCGAGGATGCTGCCATTGAAGGCCTGCGCAGTCTTCGAACGGCCTTGCAGTTCACCATGCTGGACGCCAGGAACCGACTCGTCATGGTTACGGGCCCGACGCCCAGCATCGGCAAGAGCTTTGTCAGCGCCAACTTGGCCGTGGTGCTTGGCGCCGGTGGACGCCGGGTCCTGCTGATCGATGCCGATTTGCGCAAGGGTCACCTGCACAAGTACTTCGGCGTGGACCGTGGCGTGGGCTTCAGCGATGTTGTGGCAGGCCGGACGCAGCTCAACGAGACGGTCTTCCCCAATATTGCTCCCGGCGTGGACTTCATCACCACCGGCAAGCTGCCACCCAACCCGGCCGAGCTGCTTGGCTCTGCCCGAGCAGAGACCATCCTCGCCGATCTCACGGACCGTTACGACCTGGTGATCGTCGACACCGCTCCGGTGCTGCCGGTTTCGGACGCACAGGCCCTGGCGCCGCGCGCGGGCACCGTGCTCATGGTGGCCCGCGCCGAGCAGTCGTCGCTCGGCGACCTTATCGAATCCCGCCGCCGCTTGGCCCAGTCGGGCGCTCAGGTCCACGGCGTGATCTTCAACGGCCTGGACCTGTCGCGCCGGCGCTATGGCTACGGCTACAGCGCCGGCTACCGCTATGGCCGCTACCGCTACCGGCAAGACCAGTACGGCAGCTACGGACAGACGACCACCACCTGAACGTCAGGCCCGCCCCTTTTTTATCCTCTGCTCCTGCCGCCATGAACCTCTGGATCGCCTCCCTGCTGGTGTCTTTTGGTGTCTGTCTCCTCATCGTGCTGACCCAGCGATGGCACGGCCGCTTCACTCACGATCCGGCCGTGGGGGTACAGAAGTTCCACACCACGCCGGTGCCCCGCATCGGGGGGCTGGGCATCTACCTCGGTCTGGTGGCGGGCTGGGCCATCGGGCCGGAGCAGGTGCACGACACACTGGAGCCCATCCTGCTTGCCGGGTTACCCGCACTCGCCGCGGGGTTGACAGAAGACGTGACGAAGCGCGTAGGCGTGACACCGCGCCTGCTAGCTACCATGCTGAGTGGTCTGGTCATCTGTTTGATTACCGACCATTGGATCAACCACCTGGATATCCCGGTGGTCGACGACGCGCTCGCCCATCCGGTGATGGCGATCGTCTTCACCTCGTTCGCCGTGGCCGGTCTGGCCAACGCCATCAACCTCATCGACGGCTTCAACGGACTGGCCAGCGGCCTCCTTGCCGGCTGCTTTGCCACCTTTGCCGTGGTGGCCTTCGGTGCGGGTGACGAGCACCTGGGCATGGCCGCGGGCGTGCTGGCGGCCGCCACCCTGGGCTTCTGGCTGGTCAACTACCCCTTTGGCCGCATCTTCATGGGCGATGGCGGGGCCTATTTCGCTGGCTTCGCCCTGGCCTGGATCGCCGTGCTGCTGCCAGCCCGCAACCCCGAGGTATCGCCCTGGGAGAGCCTGCTCATCTGCGCTTATCCGGTCATCGAAACGCTCTACAGCGTGTACCGCCGGCTGCGCAGCCGCCAGTCCCCCGGCCAGCCGGACTCGCGCCATCTGCACAGCCTGCTCAAGACGCAATGGGTCATGCGCGTCGTACCTGAATGGCCCCGGTGGGCCCGTCATGCACTCGTCTGCCTGCCCCTTTGGGCGTTTGCCGCCCTGCCAGCCCTGCTCGCCTTGGGCATGGCCCACAGCCCGACAGCCCATCTGGTTCTGGCGTTTGTGGTTGTGGTGGCCATTTACCACCTGCTCTACCAGACCATGGCGCGCAACGCCGAGCTCCATCCGGTGGCCGATACCGGTCCGGCTCCCTTGGCCAGCCGGTCGGTGCAGGCGGGGGGAAAGGGCGAGCGGCCACAGGTGCGAAGCGACGAGATTTTCGGCAAATAACTCCGCCAATCCGCCACGATCTCTGGCGATTATGCGATCGACACCATTTTGCATAGGGAATGTCCAGAGCCGAGTAAAACAGAGTTTCCTGGATCCATGAATTTGCAGCATATCTATTGCAATTGGGTCCCGCTAGAGGTCTCACCCTGCAGTAGCGAACACGGTATTCAGATTATTTGCGAGAAGCGCTTTCCCTGATCTCCAGTCATCCCCCTGACAAGCGAAAGACCTGCATTTTCGAGTGATAAGGCGATTGCAAGATCGACTCAATCTGTTTCAGCGCGGCTTCGCAGCCCAACAAGGTATCAACCATGACAAGATGAATTTCTTCGTCAATGCGTTGACGGAAAAAGGACCATTCATGCTGGGCACTTTCTTACTTCAAACAGAAAAATTCAATAGGTGTACATCCTGGCCACAGCCGGCATTTTCAAGAGGTGTTAATTCACTAGCCGCTTCATACAAAGAAGGCTGGCGGAGTATGGGTGCTTGAATGCCGAAATCCATGTATTGCACGTCGACGCAGTCTGGTAGTTCAGACACGCCGCTTGAGATCACAAGACGAATGATTCAAATCACACATGTTGCTTTGTGTGTGGTTCAGGCACACATCATCGGCCGTTGTCTCCTGACGGGTATCTCAAGCAGTTTCTTGGCCTTACTGGCAAAGCCAGCCTGTTTCAGGAATTGATACAACGGCTGCCCGGTCCGGATGCCGACGGGATACAAATCGCACCCCATCTGATCGTCACATGTGCCAACCCCTCATTTTTAGAAAGTGAGCAATAACAAGAGATGGGTATGGCGCCGGGCGTATCGCATCTGGCGGTATCTGACGTCCACACCGAACCAGTCATAAGTTGACCGTGCTGGCGCTACAGGGTGAGGGAACTTGCCCGGTGCTGCTGGTTGGACAAGTCTCATGAACTGAAGCTGGAGATGAGGGCGCTGACTGCCAAAGCGGCTGAGGACGAGATCAATGGTCTCATACCTATTGCTGTCTAAGCTGATCTTTTTTACCTTGAATCAATAAAAAATCGTGAATCTGGAAGATATCAAGCTATCAATCATCGGCCTCGGTTATGTTGGCCTTCCCCTGGCCGTTGAATTCGGTCGTAAACGCTCAGTTGTTGGTTTTGATATCAATCAGCGACGCATTGATGAACTAAAAGCAGGTAAAGATTCCACACTAGAAACGACCCAAGAAGAACTGGCTGCAGCGAAGCAACTCAGCTACACCACCCAACTAGACGATCTGCGTGCGTGTAACTGCTATATCGTCACCGTTCCCACGCCGATAGACGAACATAAGCGACCAGACCTCACGCCCCTCATTAAGGCCAGTGAAACCGTGGGTAAAGTGCTGAAAAAAGGTGACGTCGTCATTTACGAGTCCACCGTCTATCCCGGATGTACCGAGGAAGACTGCGTGCCAGTCCTCGAAAAGCATTCCGGCCTCAGGTTCAATCATGACTTCTTCTGCGGCTACAGCCCTGAACGTATTAATCCCGGCGACAAGGAACACCGCATCTCCACCATCAAGAAGGTCACATCTGGCTCAACGCCAGATATTGCTGATCTCGTCGACGCCCTCTACAACGAAATCATCACCGTTGGCACTCACAAGGCCGATAGCATCAAAGTCGCCGAAGCCGCAAAGGTTATCGAGAATACTCAGCGAGACCTCAATATTGCACTCATTAACGAGCTGGCGCTGATTTTCAACAAAATGGGCATCGATACCGAGGCGGTGCTCAAAGCAGCCGGCAGTAAATGGAACTTTTTGCCTTTTCGGCCGGGGCTGGTCGGTGGGCATTGTATTGGCGTTGACCCGTACTACCTCACGCACAAGGCGCAAGCGATTGGGTATCACCCGGAAATCATCTTGGCTGGTCGTCGCTTGAATGACAGCATGGGCGCCTATGTCGTATCTCAACTGGTCAAGGCCATGACCAAGAAGCGAATTCAGGTCGAAGGGGCCAAAGTACTGGTCATGGGCCTGACCTTCAAAGAAAACTGCCCTGATCTGCGCAACACCCGGGTTGTCGATATCGTCGCCGAGCTTAAGGATTACAACTGCGAGGTGGATATTTATGACCCCTGGGCCAGTGTTGATGAGGCTCGGCATGAATATGGCATCACACCGATCTCAAAACCCAGGAGTGGAACTTACGACGCCATCATTCTTGCCGTTGCCCACCACCAATTCAGAGACATGGGGCCCGTAGCTGTCCGCGCGCTCGGTAAGCCAGACTCAGTTCTTTACGACTTGAAGTATGTGCTTTCAACACAAGAGGCAGATCTGAGGCTCTAATCATGACTGCATTTGAATCTGTCAAGCAAGAGCTCCAAGACCACCCCAAAACCTGGTTGATCACAGGAGTCGCCGGCTTCATTGGCAGCAATCTCCTCGAGGTTCTGCTAAAGCTCAGTCAACGCGTCATTGGTTTGGATAATTTCAGCACTGGATACCAGCGCAACCTTGACGAAGTCCAAACCCTAGTCACTCCCGATCAGTGGGCTAATTTCAAGTTCATTCATGGCGACATCCGCCATCTTGAGACTTGCCATCAAGCTTGCTTGGGTGTGGATTACGTCCTGCATCAGGCGGCACTTGGCTCGGTGCCACGTTCAATCAACGCTCCAATTAGTACCAACAGTACCAACATCGATGGCTTCTTAAACATGTTGGTGGCTGCGCGCGACGCTAAAGTCAGTAGTTTCACGTATGCCGCCTCCAGTTCCACCTACGGCGACCACCCTGGCTTGCCAAAAATGGAGCACCGAATCGGTAGACCGCTTTCGCCCTACGCTGTTACCAAGTACGTCAATGAGCTCTATGCCGATGTGTTTTCCCGCTGCTACGGCTTTGATGCCATAGGGCTGCGTTACTTCAACGTGTTCGGTCCTCGCCAAGACCCGGATGGTGCCTATGCGGCGGTGATTCCCAAGTGGACGGCTGCCCTGCTCAAGGGCGAGATGGTGTTCATCAACGGCGACGGTGAAACCAGCCGGGACTTCTGCTACGTGGCGAATGCGGTACAGGCCAACATTCTGGGGGCCACCACGCAAAACCCTGAGGCAAAAAATCAGGTCTACAACGTCGCCGTGGGCGATCGAACCACGCTCAATGAATTGTTCGGTCTGCTGCGCAAGAATCTGATCGTTCACGGGGTTTCGCCCGCCGTTCGGCCGACTTACCGCGATTTCCGGGCAGGCGACGTACGTCATAGCCAAGCTGCCACCGACAAGGCGCGTTTGCTCTTGGGCTACGCCCATTCGCATCGATTGGACGACGGCATCTGCGATGCCATGCCTTGGTACGTTTCTTTTATCGGTCGAGCGTCCAAGTGATGGCCGGGATCGATGTGAAGGTTTCTTTCATATCTGTCAAAGTGTCACGCCTCGAATTACACAGCCATCTTATGCCGAATTGAGTTGATGTGCCTTCCATTATTCAGCGCATTCAGCATCATTTCACCAATCCTGACCCGCGGAACAGGCAGATCGGTATCGGTTTTGTGTGGGTTGGATTATTCGTGCTCGTCGGCAAACTGGCTGGTGCTGCGAAAGAGATGGGTATTGCTTGGCGATATGGCGTCGGCTCAACGGTTGATGCTTATGTGTTCGTGTTAAACGTGATCAACTGGCCCATTGCCATTTGGTTCGGGATGCTCACTGCCGTACTATTGCCATTATTTGCTCGTTGCAAATCTGCATCCAATGGTGAATTGTCAGAGTTTTGTTCGGAACTGCTGGGTTTTACATTGGTGATCGGGGTCGTCGTGGCTGTCCTCTTTTGGTGGGGGTTGACCACTCTGCTGAGTTTGGGGTGGCTTGGTCTCACGGAACTCGCATTGATGCGCGCATTAGAAATGGTTGGTGCCACAGCCATTTTGGGGCCCCTGGGTTTGATCATAAGTTTTTTTTCGGTTTGTCTTTTGGCATCGGGTCAGCACCGCAATACTCTTTTTGAAGCCATTCCTGCTTTGGTATTGCTTGTAATACTGGTCGTGATTCCCAGCGCGATGCCAGAGCCGTTAATTTGGGGAACCATAACCGGGTATGCCTTGCATGCTGCTGCACTGGGTGCTTCCCTTGCTGGGCGCGGCGAGCTGCCGATGGTTCGCTTCACCGCGCGATCGCCTGCCTGGCCATTTTTCTGGTCAGGCATCGGCATCATTTCAATGGGGCAGGCGCTGAGCAGTTTCACTGCTCTGGTCGATCAATTCTTTGCTGCGGGGCTTGGTGAAGGTGCGCTTTCTACCCTGAATTATGCAAATCGGATACTTGCTCTTTTGCTTGGACTTGGAGCTACGGCGATAAGTCGTGCTACCTTGCCTGTTTTTTCTGATGCTGTTGCTAAAGGCGGATCAGATATTTCGAAAGAGGCTTTTCTTTGGGCATCATTGATGGCGTTTTTCGGGTTGGTTGTGCTGTTGGTGAGCTGGTTATTTGCACCCTCAATGGTTGCGCTGTTGTTTGAGCGGGGGGCTTTCAATGCCTACAACACAATTGCTGTGTCAGACATTTTGCGAATCTCGCTGTTTCAGGTGGTGTTCTATTTTCCTTCGATCGTGCTGGTCGCGTTGCTATCGGCCCAGCGACGATTCGGATGGATAGCTGTGAGCGGTGCGATTAACTTTCTCAGCAAACTGGCTTTCTCCTTTGTTTTGGTTCCCATGTTTGGCATGCATGGCTTGGTACTCTCCACGGTGTTGATGTATGCGATTTCCGCACTCTTGCTGGCGTGGATCGTGCTGGCTGCGCGTAAGCAAGGGCGTTCGATTTGATGAATATTTTGATGTTTATCCACTCCATGTCTGCTGGCGGCGCCGAGCGTGTCACCGCCAATCTGGCTAATGAATGGGCCACTTCTGGCTTCAGGGTCACTGTGGTGACTCAGCAATCGATAGGCGTGGATTTTTATCCTTTTGTTGAAGATGTTCATCGCATCAGTTTGGGAACGGCAAAAGACAGTGCCGGTCCCCTTATGGCTATGCTCAATAATTTGATGCGGATATTTGCTCTGCGTCGGGCAGTCAGAAGGGTTGGCCCTGATCTCGTTATTGGCATGATGACCACTGGGAACGTGCTGGTTACATTAGCCACGCTTGGAATGGGTGTGTCAGTTATTGTGAGCGAGCGTAGCTATCCGCCCCAGTTGCCAGTGGGGCTTGTTTGGAGTTGGTTGCGTCGCTGGACATATCCGCTTGCTTCGCGGGTGGCGATGCTCACGTCTGAGGGAGTGGGCTGGCTGCAGCGCGAGATTCCGCGTGCACGCGGTGTGGTGATGCCCAACCCTGTGCCTTATCCGTTGCCGGTGAACACGCCCGAGGTGCAGCCCATTGACGTGGTTCAGACCGATCGCAAGGTCTTGCTTGCAGTGGGACGAATGAGCGAGGAGAAGGGTTTCTCGGGCCTGATCGAGGTATTCGCGTCGCTCGCAGAGCAATGCGCTGAGTGGGACTTGGTGATACTGGGTGATGGTCCGTTGCGCCCGGTGCTGGAGCAACAAGTGCAAGCGGGGGGCTTGGGTACGCGGGTGCTGATGCCCGGGAGGGTGGGCAATGTAGGAGCGTGGTACGAGCGAGCGGACTTGTATGTGCTGAGTTCCCGGGTTGAGGGATTCCCCAACACGTTGGGTGAGGCCATGGCGCATGGTTGTGCTGCGGTGAGTTATGACTGCGACACTGGCCCACGGGACCTGATTCGTCACGAGGTGGACGGCTTGCTGGTGCCGCCTGGTGAGCAGGCTGCGCTGGCGTCGGCGTTGGGGCGCCTGATGCAAGACGACACGTTGCGCGTCCAGTTGGCCGTGCGGGCACTGGAGGTTCGCACCCGCTACTCGATGCAGCGGGTACTGAGCCTCTGGGATGAGCTCTTCGACGAGGTGAAAGCTTGTTCGCGACGATCACTGGCATGACCATACCGGCACTTACTCCACGCCTCTATGCCACGATAGCCATGGCTGTCGTGGGCCTGTTGTTCTTTACGAACTGGGCGACGTATCAATACAGCGTATTGGGACACGTTGTTCCCTTGGTCTTCTACTTTGGCTCCATGGCCTTTGCCGTGGTATTGATTTGGCTTTGTCCCAAATCTCTCGCAAGCCTCTTTCGTGAGCCCTTGTTCTACTGGTTTTTTCTTTACGCGGTATCTGGCTTGATATGGGTAGCTTTCGGGGGGGACTTAGTGGCAGATGGCCGCGACTGGCGTGTGCGGTTTTTGCTCTTTTTTTTGTTTTCCACTGGTGTCGTGCTTTCGACGATGGTGGATCCACGAGTGTTTGCAAATATATTGTTGCTCTCCGCGGTCTTTTCTGCTGTTACCTATTGGCACGATTTCCTTAATCCCTATTTCTATGTCCCCCAAGGCGCTCCCGGTAGCAACCCGGGGCGCGGTGCCGGCTTGTTCATCAATGCCAATCAAGCTGGAAATGCATTGATCGCCTTGATCATTGCCGCCATGCCGTTCATTGGAAAACAATGGCGCGCCTTCCTGCTTGTGGTGCTCTTGTTGGGTGTGGTGCCCACCTTTTCAAGGTCCTCCATTCTATTCGTCATCCTGGCGGCAGGGGTCTGGATCTGGTCAGGTTACTTCAGACGCTGGAATCTGGTTTTCCTGCTCGTTGCGATGCCGCTGGCCGCAGTTTCAGGCTACCAGTTGTTCAATACCGGCATCGTTTCTTCAGAGGTTAATCTTGAAAACATCATGAATCGGATCGCGTTCTTCACGGAATTGGGCGAGACATTGAATTTCAGCGCGAACGAACGGCAGTATGTGGCAGAACTGGGCTGGAACAAGTTCTCCAATCACCCACTAACCGGGATTGGTGTCGGCGCAACGGACCTTGCCGCAAGCCCGTGGGGTTATGAGCAATCCACTCACAACATGTTCCTGCGGCTTCTTGTCGAACAGGGCGTGCTGGGTGGGTTGCTATACCTGAGCTTGGTGGCATTGATTTTGGTGCGAGCTTGGCGCTTGCTTAAATACCCACCAAGCCCGATGGCCGGTGATATTGGTTTGGCACTATTACTTGTGGTGCTGTATTTCACATTTCTTGGTCTCTTCAGCCACACCTTGTTGCAGGAACCCGTCGGAGTCCTGACCCTTGCTTTCCTGGTCACTTTAGCCCGCCGGGTAGAGCGTGAGGCACAGCGAAGCGGTCATTTCTTGACTCGGAACCCACTACGTGTGTCAGGTGGTTGATCCTGTGTCCAAAAATATCCTTCTCCTTGTGAGTTCCATGAGCACCGGAGGGGCCGAGCGGGTAGCGGCAAATCTGGTCAATGCGTGGGCTGCTCGTGGTGACAAGGTAACTTTGCTTGTGACCTATTCCGGTCGCGGCGAAAGCCACTATGCGGTCTCAGATCAGGTGAGGCTGTGTTACCTGGCTGACGAAGTTGGTACACGTGGCCGTGGACTCTCGACCTACATCAGGCGTTATTTGGCGCTACGAGCGCATCTTCGTGCCATGCAGTCTGGTGTCGCGGTCTCTTTTCTGACCAATGTGAATGTCGCAGCCTTGCTGGCTGGCTGTTGCTTGGGCAAACCGGTCATCGTATGTGAGCGTAGCTATCCGCCCCAGTTGCCAGTGGGGCTTGTTTGGAGTTGGTTGCGTCGCTGGACATATCCGCTTGCTTCGCGGGTGGCGATGCTCACGTCTGAGGGAGTGGGCTGGCTGCAGCGCGAGATTCCGCGTGCACGCGGTGTGGTGATGCCCAACCCTGTGCCTTATCCGTTGCCGGTGAACACGCCCGAGGTGCAGCCCATTGACGTGGTTCAGACCGATCGCAAGGTCTTGCTTGCAGTGGGACGAATGAGCGAGGAGAAGGGTTTCTCGGGCCTGATCGAGGTATTCGCGTCGCTCGCAGAGCAATGCGCTGAGTGGGACTTGGTGATACTGGGTGATGGTCCGTTGCGCCCGGTGCTGGAGCAACAAGTGCAAGCGGGGGGCTTGGGTACGCGGGTGCTGATGCCCGGGAGGGTGGGCAATGTAGGAGCGTGGTACGAGCGAGCGGACTTGTATGTGCTGAGTTCCCGGGTTGAGGGATTCCCCAACACGTTGGGTGAGGCCATGGCGCATGGTTGTGCTGCGGTGAGTTATGACTGCGACACTGGCCCACGGGACCTGATTCGTCACGAGGTGGACGGCTTGCTGGTGCCGCCTGGTGAGCAGGCTGCGCTGGCGTCGGCGTTGGGGCGCCTGATGCAAGACGACACGTTGCGCGTCCAGTTGGCCGTGCGGGCACTGGAGGTTCGCACCCGCTACTCGATGCAGCGGGTACTGAGCCTCTGGGATGAGCTCTTCGCTGACGTTATCAAGCAGCAACGACTGTGACGATAAAGCTGTGTCTCATCATTACCGGGCTATCTACAGGCGGTGCCGAAACAATGCTGCTCAAGTTGCTGCAGGGTCTAGATCGCCGCCGGTTCGCTCCCGAGGTCATTTCTCTGACCACACTGGGGGAGATCGGCCCACGCCTGCAGTCCAAGGGCATCGCCGTGACGGCAATGGGCATGCAGCCTGGGCAGCCAGATCCGCGCCGCTTCATTGCACTGGTTCGTCACCTCCGGCGTAGCGCCCCGGATGTAGTGCATACGTGGATGTATCACGCCGATCTGCTGGGGGGGCTGGCGGCACGCCTCGCTGGCGTGCGGGCCTTGGCTTGGGGCATACGTCACAGCAACCTTGACCCAGAGCATCACAAGCGTGCAACCTTGCTCGTCGTGAAGGCCTGTGCTTGGCTGTCGCACAGATTACCCCTCGGCATCCTGACGTGTTCAGAACGTGCACGAGAAGTACATGTTGCTGCTGGGTATTGCGCAGACAAAATGGTGCTGATCGCCAACGGATTTGAGCTCAGCCGATTCGTGCCCGATGTTGCTGCCCGCAGGTCGGTTCGGTCCGAGCTAGGCCTGGCTCCTGACACACCTTTGGTGGGCGTTGTAGCACGCGATGCCCCCCTGAAAAATCATGTCGGCTTTGTGCAGGCTGCGGCAGCGGTGCGGGCAGAGCTGCCCCAGTGCCACTTCGTGATGGCTGGCAAAGACATTGACTCCGGCCATGCCGCACTAGGCGAGGCAATTGCACGCGTCGGGCTTCAAAACCACGTGCACCTGCTGGGGCGGCGCGACGATGTTCCCCGCTTAATGGCAGCCCTCGATGTTCTTGCCTCACCATCCCATGGCGAGGCCTTTCCGAACGTGTTGGGTGAGGCCATGGCCTGTGAAGTGCCTTGTGTGGTGACCGATGCCGGCGACTCTGCCGAGATTGTGGGTGACACCGGCAGGGTCGTGTCCGTTGCCGACATGAAAGAAATGGCTCGTCAGCTGCTTCGGGTGTTACAGATGCCACCCGAACGTAGAGCGATCCTTGGCGCAAAGGCCCGCGCTCGCGTGCAAGAACGCTACGAATTGGGCGACGTCACTCGGCGCTATGAAGATTTTTACGTAAGCCTTCTTTCAGGTCGTTGATTATGTGTGGTTTTGCGGGATTTCTGGGCTTTGGTGCCTTGGGTGTTGAGAGCGTCCCAGCCACCGCTGAAAAAATGGGCTACGCCATCCGACACCGGGGACCGGATGATTCGGGGGTTTGGCACGATGAGAGCGGGCAGATTGCCCTAGTACACCAGCGCTTGTCCATCTTGGATTTGTCGCCTGCAGGGCATCAACCAATGGTTTCTCCCTCTGGGCGGTATGTCATTGCATTCAATGGCGAAATTTATAATCACACGGCTCTACGGCTTGAGCTGGAGAAGATCGCACCTCCCATTGGCGGATGGCGTGGTCATTCCGATACGGAAACACTGCTGGCCGGCATCGATGTTTGGGGGCTGAAAGACACACTTGCCCGCGCTGTTGGAATGTTCGCATTGGCGCTGTGGGACCGCCAAGTGAAAATCTTGTCGCTGGCCCGGGATCGGGTAGGGGAAAAACCCCTTTACTTCGGCTGGCAGGGCCTCGGGCAGCAGCGCGTATTTCTGTTTGGTTCGGAACTGAGTGCGCTCAAAGTGCACCCCCAATTCGCCGCGCCCGTTGACAGGGGGGCTCTGGTCCTATTGATGCGGCACAACTACATACCTGCACCGCATTCCATTCACGAGGGCATCGCCAAACTACAGCCAGGCACGCTGTTGCAGGTTTCTCTGGCAGTGCGAGAGCCGCAAATTCAGCGCTATTGGGACTTCCTCGGCATCGCGCAGGCCAGTCGGGCGAATCCGTTTACGGGCGACCCAGAGCAGGCGGTGAATGAGCTAGAGACCTTGATCAAAAACGCCGTTGGGCAACAGATGGTTGCCGACGTGCCCCTGGGAGCATTCTTGTCTGGTGGCATCGATTCCAGTACGGTGGTCGCTCTGATGCAGGCACAGAGCAAACGTCGGGTGAAGACATTTACGATTGGGTTTCACGAAGAAGGCTACAACGAGGCGGTATATGCCAAGTCCGTGGCGGCTCACCTGGGCACCGACCACACCGAACTGTATGTAACCCCTGACCAGGCTATTGCGGTGATACCGCGTCTACCCTTGCTGTATAGCGAGCCTTTTGCCGACTCCTCGCAGATTCCCACATTCCTTGTGAGTGAACTGGCTCGGCGTGATGTAACTGTGTCGCTGTCGGGCGATGCCGGAGACGAGCTGTTTGGCGGATACGCGCGATATGAGATTGCGAGAACTTGGCAGAGCCGCATACAGCGCATGCCCGCCCCTTTGCGATGGTTGGCGGCGATGGGTGCAGGGCGTATTGGGGCCAGGCTTCCTAAATCCATGATGCCCCGTGCGCTGGACGAGAAACTGGAGAAGGGACTAAGTATGCTGGCCAGCGATGGGCCGGATGAGCTGTACCGGGTCTTACTTTCTCAAGTGGTTAACCCCTGCGACTGGGTGCAGACGGCTCAGTTCGAACCGCGCACGCCCTTGACGCAAGGCCTGATGGGTCTTGAAGGGTTGATGCCGGTGGAACGTATGATGGCTCTAGATTCGGTCAGTTACCTTCCCGATGACATTCTCGTCAAAGTGGACCGTGCGGCCATGGGCGCAAGCCTCGAGTCTAGGGTGCCTTTCCTTGACCATCGCGTTATTGAGTTTGCGTGGCGGTTACCTATGGATCACAAGGTCCGCGATGGCGTGGCCAAGTGGCCACTGCGCCAGGTACTTTACCGTTATTTGCCACGCGAACTGATAGACCGCCCAAAACGGGGATTTGCAGTCCCGCTACACGATTGGCTTCGCGGATCGCTTCGCGATTGGGCAGAAGCTCTGCTGGATCCCCACCGACTTCAACAAGAGGGTTTCCTCAATGTGACCAAAGTGCGAACAGCCTGGGCAGAACACCTGAGTGGCCGGCGTAACTGGACATCAAGTTTGTGGTCGGTCCTGATGTTCCAGGCTTGGCTCGAGGAGCATGGGCGTTGAGGAAGAAGGTCCTTATTACGCTCAATACGGCGTGGAACCTGTTGAATTTCCGCTCAGGACTTATCCGTGCACTGGTGGCAGCGGGTTACGAAGTGGTGGCTGTTGCACCACCCGACGAGTATTCCGAACGCTTGTCTTCTCTGGGCTGCCGTTTTGTGCCATTGTCCATGGATAGCCAGGGTACTCACCCGGTGCGCGACCTGCTCTTGTTCTTGCGTCTTTATAGACTATTGCGTGTCGAGCGGCCTGATGTTTATCTTGGCTATACCGTAAAGCCTAACGTGTATGGGTCTCTGGCTGCTCACGCTCTTGGCATCCCTGTGATCAACAACATAGCTGGTTTGGGCTCGGTCTTTATCAAGGGGGGCTGGGTACATCAGTTGGTCAAAGGGTTGTACCGGGTCGCGCTGGCTGGTTCGCGGAAGGTTTTTTTTCAGAACGATGATGATCGTCAACTGTTCATCGCGAGCCGTTTAGTAGCTGAGAATGTGACACAACTGTTGCCCGGTTCAGGTGTCGATCTGAGAAAATTCTCACCCGTTCCGTTCCCTGCAGCGGCACATCTTCGTTTTCTTTTGATCGCCAGAATGCTTTGGGACAAAGGAGTAGGTGAGTTCGTCGAGGCCGCCTGTCTTCTTAGGCAACGGGGTGTGGTTGCAGAATTCTGCTTGTTGGGATTCCTGGATGCGCAAAACCCCACGGCGATATCCTCTCAACAAATGAATGACTGGGTGGCCGATGGTGCAATTCGTTACTTGGGTGTGACTGACAACGTGCGCGAAGAAATCGCTCAAGCTGACTGTATCGTCCTTCCATCATACCGAGAGGGCGTTCCAAGAAGTCTGCTTGAAGCCGCCGCCATGGCACGTCCCATCATCACCACAAACGCGGTCGGTTGCCGCGAGGTGGTTGATGACGGCATTAACGGTTACTTGTGCCAACCCAAGGATGCGTCTGATTTGGCTGACAAGATGGAGCGGATGTTGACCATCCCGTCCGACCAGAGGAAGACCATGGGCATTCTTGGTCGGGAAAAAGTAGAACGTGAGTTTGACGAGCGGATAGTTGTCGAGAAGTATCTGATGGCAATCGACGAAATAATAGCTTCAAGATCCTATCAAACGCGAGGCTCAGTGAAGTGATCGGATTTCAAGGTCAGGTTTCCACCCTCAACGATCCTTTTGCACCATATTTTCGAATGGCGGTTCTGTAACGGATCTCTCCTCTTGGCCTAATAGTAGGATGGGACTTGTCCGGGTTTGAACGCTATCGTGGTTTGGCTTCTTATTTCTTCGGGCGGCACGACGAGCGCACTGGCGATGCTGCTGGGCGAGCGTTGTCAGCAGCCCTGGCTGCTGGTGACTTCGGCCTGGCACATGCCGCGCAGCATGGCGGAGTTCGAGGCGGTGGGCTGTCGGGTCACGCCGTACCCGGTGGACTTCCGCACCGGCGATGCCACCATACTGACCGAATACTCACTGGCCCGCAGCCTGCTGAGCTGGCAGACGGCGCTGCACGAGTGGTTGGTTTTGTGGGTATATGCCGTGACCCGCTGAATCAATCGGCCCGATCTTCATCGTGTGATGTCAGCTGGTCCTCGAACTCGTCCCGCACCAGCCCCTGGAACTCGCGCCGCAGTTCGCGTTTCTCGCTTTCGGTGAGCGCGCGGCCGAGTTCTTCGCGGCCTACTGACAGCAACACGCTGTCGATTTCCCGGGGCAGGGAGCGCAAGCCGGGTTTGAGGGCAGCGAACACCACGGCCAGGGGGCCGAGACTGAGGTGGGTGTGGGCGGTCTGGGCCACCGAGGTCAGTGACGGTCGGGCGGTCTGGGCCACCGGGGGCGCCCAGCCTGTGTTCATGGCGCTGCCGCCCTGGGCGGTGCCCAGGTAGGCGTCGTGTGCGGGCTCCTGGGCCGGGCCCACCCAGGTGGCGAACCGGTCCAGCATGTCCACGCCCCACTGGCGTTTGAGGTCGGCCTCGGCCACCAGCGCGGCGGGGGCGGTCTGCAGCGGCCCCACGCTCAGCAAGTGCATGCGCAAGCCCATGCCTTGCACGGCCAGCAGGGCGGGGCAGAGATCGGCGCTGCCCGACACCACCAGCGCATGGGTGATGGCCCGTTGTTGTGCCAGCTGCATCAGGTCCGTGATCAGCTGGCTGTCCAGCGCGCCTTGCTGGCCCACGCCGGAGCGGCCGGCCAGGCGCAGCTTCACGTCGTCGAGCTGGTCGATGGCCTGGTGTTCGGTGGTCTTGCCCGACCGGGCGGCCACGTCGTACCAGTAGACCCGCAGCAGGTCGCCGTCGGGCAGTTGGTCTTCGGCCTCGTTGAGCAGGTGTTCCCGCAGGGCCGGCAGGTCGATCTGCACCTGATGGCGCTGTGCGTGGCGGCCACCCAGCAGCAGGCTGGCCTGTGAGCTGAAGTAGGGCGCGTCCAGAAAGATGGCGATGCGTTTCATGAAGCCAGGGGTCGGCGGAGCACGACCTTCCGGGCCGGTGTCCGCGTCAAAGGGTGTGAGGGTACCGCAGTGGGCCGCGGTTCAGCGCGCGCACGGCCGCCAGCTGGCCGCCGGGCTCCAGAACGGGGCGCTCGCCGGGGCGGTGCCCTCGGGGTGCAATTGCAGCCGGTCGTCCACGATGGAGAGCACGCGCGCCTGCGCGGGCTGGCCCGCCTGGGGTTTGAGTGTGCAGACCTGATGCCCGGTGGCGGGCAGGGCCCGCACCAGAGCCGCGAGGTGGGCGGCGCGGCGCTGCTGGCCGGCGGTGGGCGGTCCGGCCTGTTCGCCATGGGCCCAAAGGCCTTCGTACACGTCGCCGTACACCCAGCGGTAGCGGCCGTGGCCATGGAAGCGGTCGGCCTGCCACTGGCCCTCGTAGCGGTCGCCCTGCCACGGGGAGCCCGGGCCGAAGGTGAAACGGCCATGGCCGTGGCGCAGGCCGCGGTCGAAGCCACCCTCGTAGAGCGTCTGGCCTGTGGTTGGGTCGGTGATGCGGCCTTGGCCGTGGGCACGCCCGTCGATGCAGGGGCCGCTGTACCGGCCGGTGGCCAGCTCGGGAGCTGCCACGGTACAGCCCGGTGGCGCAAGATCCTGTGCGCCGGCACAGGCCGGCAGGGCGGTGGCCAGCAGGCCAGCCAGGACAGTTGTCAAGGCGCAGCGCCAGCTCATGGACGGTCCTCACCTTCCACCGCGTCCACGCCGCCCAACGTGCCCAGCGGGTTGTCCGACTGCAAGGTACGCAGGGTGCCACGCTCCAGCAGCTGGCGCAGGTCGGCCGGCGACTCGACCATCTGGCCCACATCACGGGTCCAGGGGGCGATACCGACGCCCACCACGCGGCTGGTTTGCCGGCCGGCCAGCGCGTCAAACGGCACGCTGATGAACACGCCCTTGTCCCGGTAGGGCGAGCTGGGCGAGCCGGGGGAGGTGATGTCACGCCCGTTGGTGTGGCTGTACCACAGGCCGATCTGCACGCCGGAGGCGAATTCGCGTTTGACTTCGGCGCGCACGCCGACGTCGCGGGCCAGAAAGCGGCCGGCGCGCAGGGTGGTGGTGATCTGCAGCGGCCACTCGTGGTGCACCGAGGCCAGGGCGGTCCAGGTGCGGTAGTCGCGCAGGCGCAAGGGCTGGTTGAAGTCGCGCTGGGCCAGGGCGTCGACCGCTAGGTCGGCGCTCCAGTGGGCCCGTTCGGGCACGTACATCACCTGGGCGCCGGTGCCGGCGAACATGGTTTCGTACAGGCCGGCGGAGGCACGGGCATACCACTGGTCGGCAGGGCGCCAGAAGTGGTTGACCACGGCGCGATCGAGCTTGAAGCGGCTTCCCCGGAAGTACTCCGCCACGTCGGAGCGCACCCGTGGCAGCAGCGAGTTCGACGGCTGGGTCACGTCGGTGATGTTTTCCAACAGGCGCAGGCTGGCGCTGGCATCCAGGTTCGTGGACGCGCCCAGGCGCAGGCGGCCGGTGGCGTAGGCATTGAGCGAGGCCTTGAACGCGCCGCTGGGGTCATTGAAAAACACCTGAACCTGTGGGCCAAGACTCCAGCTGTGGCCGTTCGGTGTTTCTCCGCCGAGGCGACGGTCGAAGGGAACGCCGGTGTCCCGCCCGTCAGACAGGGCGCGCCGCGTGGGCAGCAGCGTCTGTATGCGGGCGTCGTCGAGCCAGGCGGAGCCGGGCTGGGCGTCATCGTTGTAGGCCTGGCGCACGGTCACGCCGGTGCCCAGTTCGTCCAGACCGGCGCCGCCGGCAAAGAACCGCTCCAGCGCCGGCAGGTCGTCCACGCTGTAGTGCAGGCTGGGCATGCCTTCGGTGAGGGTGGTGACCTCGATGCGGCGCATGCTGGCAGGTCCGTGAGCCAGCAGCACCCGCAACGCGCGGCCCACAGCGCGACTGCTGTCGAGGTAGCGGTTGCTGCGCAGCTGGGCGCGCAGGGTGCTTCCGTCCATGTGGATGGCCACATCGCGCAGGCCTTCTTCGCGCAGGGCACTGGCCATCTGGGCCTGGTTGACCAGGTCGCTGTCCCAGCGGGGCCGCGCCAGGCGTTCACCGAAATAGACGTAGGGGGCAGGCTCCAGCGTCTTGGGCGTGAAGCTGCGCTGGCCCAACGGGATGCTGAGCGAGACTTGCACAGCAGGCTGGCCGTCGCGCTGGCCCAGCTGCACGCCCCAGCCACGCGGCGACTGATACTCCACCGCGGCATTCCAGCGGCCGATGCGACGCTGGTCGAGGCCGATCTGGCGGGCGCCCACGTCACGCCGGAAGTCGATGCGGTCATGGTCGATGGCCACAGCCCAGGCTGGCCAGCGGTCGTGTTGCAGCCGCATGCCGCCGAACAGGCCGTCGATGCGCTGGCGGCCATAACCCAGCGTGCCTTCCAACCGCAGCTCGCCCCACTGCCAATGGCGGCTGGCCGCCACGAACTGGCTGGCAAATACCTCAGTCCCGATACCGGTGTCGTCCACGCCCACGGCCACGGCTGGCAGGCCGTTCAGGCCCAGCGCGTCCTGACCCCATAGCTGGGCCTTGAAACCCACGGCCTTGTCCTTGTAGCTGCCATAGGCGGCGCCGTACCCGGGGTTGAAGCCAGCCACGCCACTGGTCTGTTGGTATCGCCCGGTAACTTCCAGCCAGGGCAGGGCCTGAAGCCCCACAAACACCGTGGTGTAAGGGCTGGCATGGCCCAGGCCGGTGACCCAGGTTCCATCGGGTCGCATGAGGGCCGAAGGCGTGTTGATGTAGCCGCTGGAGCCCGACCACATGCCGGTCTGGGCCATGGACGGAGGCAGCTGGGCAAAGGCCAACAGGGCCACGGCGCGGGCGATGGGTCGTAGCGTCATCGGCTGGTCACGAACACACCCGCACGAAGAGTGCCGGTGACAGGGTCAAAGGGGGAGAGGAGGCGGGTGGAACCCGCCTGGAAATTAGTTTTGGCCGCCGTGTCCGGTAGTCGAGTGCGTAACAGTGGAACTGCCACCGCCACCACCCAGTGCCAGAGCCCCACCGAGAACCGCAGCCCCGATCAGGCCGGGGCTGACCTGGCCGACCATGCCGGCGCCGCGCTGGGCCGTGTCTTGCAGCGGCGCGATCGCGATGTTGCCTGCGATGGTGCCTCCAACCGGACGCCCCTCGTTGTTACGCAACACCTGGCCAATCACCACGTCGTACAGCACCTGGCGGCTCGGCAGGACCACCGTGGCCCCCGCAATCGAGGTACCCAGGTCGGTGCCACCCTGGATGACCGCGCCCATCGGCAATGCCTGGCGGCCAGCCGAAGGTTGAACGATGGACTGAACCACGCTCTCGCGCTGGGTCTGTGCCATGACACAGGGAGCGAGGGTCAGGCTGGAAGCGAGGACAAGTCCAGTGAGTGCGGTCTTGAACATATCAATCTCCGATTAAAACTGCTACAAATGATAAATGTAATTGATTGCACCGTCTTGTAGATGAACCGGTCAGTGCACGAGCCCACGTTCGGCCCGGTTGTGCAGCCGCAGATCCATGCAGGTCAGCTCCAGCCCGCACTCCAGATCGATCAGAGGTTCCCAGGCCAGCTCGCGCAGACGGCGGGTGTCGAGCCACCGCTGGGGTGAATCAGCGTCGTCCAGCTTGTCAATGTGGTGCACCTCACCGGAGTAACCCACAGTCAAGCAGGCCTGAGTGACCAGGGTGCTCAGGGAGATCGGGGCGCCCGCTCCAATGTTGATGTGATCCACCTGTGCACCGGGCGGCATGGCCAGGGCGAGGGCCTGGCGCGGCAGCTCCAGCAGGTAGACCAGAGCTTCGGCTGCATCGTCACAGAACAACAAATCGCCGACCACAGGGGTGTTTGATGACAGCTGCAGCCGCAAGCTGGGCGCACGGCGCTCCTCAGCCTCGATGAGCTGGCGCAGCAGGCGCTCAACCAGACCGGCGCTGTGGCCAGCACGGCGTGCCGTATCGCCGCGACCCAGGGGGCCGTATACCTCGCCGACCACGGCCGCGCGAAAATCGATGCGCTGCTCAGCGCCCTGGTCCCGGGTCAGGGATTCGCACAGGCGCAGGCCATGGCGTTGCACCTGTGCCGCTGCGTCGTCGGTGCCCGGACAGAGCGCAGAGAGTAGAAGGTTCTCTGCCATGGGCTGCTGGCTGGTGCCGGGGTAGACCCGGGCGTCGGTCACGTAGATGAGACGGCGCACGCCGCAGAGATAAGCGGCCCGGATCAGGTTGGCATCGGCACTGCGCTCGGGCGGCAGAATGGACTGGCCATGCGGGCCGGATGAGTTGAAGTCTTGCGCGATCAGGAAGACTTGCTCCGGTCGAACCGCTTCAAGAAAGGCACGGGTCTCGCGCGCATCACCAAAATCGGGCAACGGGCCGCTGTGTATGTGGGATGGCGGGTGCCCCAGTCGCAGCAGCTGCCGGTGCAGAGCCTGGCCCAGCAGGTGACCGGGCCGAGAAATGAGGACGTGTTCTGCACAATGAATCATGGCGATCCTGGGCGGCAGGGGCAGTGTCAACGGCGGACCGCGGGCGCATCACCTGGGTGATAGGGCACGGTCTGCATCCATGGCAGTCGGTCAGGCGTGTTCACGTGGCCAAGTTCCGGCAGACCGTCAAGTGCCAGGCCCTCGATGAGCTGGCCCAGCTCAAGGCCATGGCGGGTGGCATAACGGGCCACTTCTGCGTACGAGAGGAAGCCCTTCTGCAGGCGGCGCTTCTGCTCGAACAGGAAGATCGCCTCAGCCTCGGTTGCATGGGTCAAGATGTAGGGGACGGCGGGGCGCAGGAAACAGTCGCGCATCATGATGGCCAGGTGTGCTGCTCGCGGCGAGCATTCGCCGATCACCAGGCGCTCGGGGTGCCAGCGGTCCAGAAATACGCGACCAGGGCGAAGCAAGGTGGGCATCACGATGGGCGATGCCGTCAGGCCTACCGCGTCATCCCGGCGCTGGGTGTAACCCACTGGCGGGTTGGATGCAATCACCAGAGTGGCGTACGGGTTGATGAACTGCACCTCGTGCAGAATGCCATCCAGCGCTGTGGTGTCCACCGAACCGAATACCTTGTCGAATCGGGTGGGTGTGGTGACGATGACGTAATCTGCCCCCTCCACAGCCTTGTGCAGGAAGGGAGTGGCCCGAAGACCGTCGCAATGCTGGGTCAGCTGCTCCTGCAGGTTTGGCTCTTTCAGCGAGGGCGGCAGGTCTGCCGCGTTGATCCTGTCCACCCAGTCGGGCCTCGCGTCCTGCAGGATCACTTCATTGCGCCGGGCCAGCAGCATGGCGGTTGACAGTCCGATCGGCCCCGCGTGCACGACGGCGATGCGCTTGCTTAAGTTAGGGCTGCGCATCCAGTCGGATGCGGTGGTGATAAGGGAATTGTTCACAGCAGATGGTTGAGTCGCAGCAGGTTTTTCCAGGCGAGCGAGCCGACTCCGCCCAGACCGTGGCGGCGCAGTACGCGCCATTCCTCCACCGGCTGAAGCAGGCAGCGCGGCAGGGCGCCACGCCAGTCGAAACGCAGGCGCTTTCGCACCAGTGGCTGGTTCAGGTAATCGAGTCGGAACTCGGGGTTGGCCATCATCCGCACCAGGTAGTCGTAGGCTGCGGCCACGCGCAGTTCTGTCGACATGCCCAGCACTTGCCGGCACCAATCGCGGCGTATGAAGGTCGCACTCAGCGGCGGAGCCCATCCCCATGCCACTCCGCTGGGGGAGTAGGGGCCGCTGATCAATGCACGTTTGACGTGGCAGGTGTCTTCCGGCACCACGCCCAGCATGTCGCCATACACGGCGTCGACCCTGGGCGGCATCATGGCCAGCGACACGCTTTCGAGCACCCGGGTATGTGCGTAGGTTTCATCGCCCGCAAGGAATCCGATGATCTCTCCACTGGCCTGCGCCAAGCCGCGGTTGTAGGCCATCCCGTAGCCGTCCTGCGGCGAGCCGGGAACGACCGTGATCCGGTCGCGGAATGCGTAGATCCAGTCGTACGTGGAATCGTCACAGCCGCAGTCCACCACCACGTGTTCCACGGTCGTGCCGGTCTGGCCCGCCACCGCCTGCAGATTGGCCAATACCGTTGGGCAATCGCCCGAAACCGGGGTGATGATGCTCAGGCGCGGACGCTTCCTGCCGGCTTGCGGAACCCAGCTGCTCGACGGGGTTTCATGCATGGTGGAAGACGTCGGTGGCACAGAGGACATCGGCTTCAGCGGGCTGTGGCAGCCAGCTTGGATTTGAGATAGCCCTCGTAGGTCTGCCGCAGCGCTGCTTCCAGGCTCACGCGTGGACGCCAGCCGCTGCGCCGAAGGCGGGTGTCGTCCACCTGCTGGTCAGGCCCGGGCGCGATACCCGAGTGCTGTGTCACCACGTGCCCCTCGTAACCCACGGTTCGGGCAATCGCCCCGGCCAGTTCCATCAGCGAAAGACATCCGCCCGAGCCAGCGCCAAGATGCCGCAAACCCGGCAGCGTGTGCTGGCGGTAGCTGTCGCGGGTCAGGCACTGTGTTTGCATGGCCGCCTCGGCCGCATCGGCGGCGAAGAGCCAGTCGCGCCGCTGGGAGCCATCGCCCTGGATGACCACGCGGTCGAACCCTTGCAGACGGGCCCGGTGCATACGGTCGATGAGCGCATGCACCACCTTGCCCGTTCCTTGTTCCTGCACCTCGCCCGGTCCAAACACGTCAGACATGACCACACTGCGGTAGTCGATGTCCTGTGCACCCCGCTGTTCGCTGTAGGCTGCGCACATCTGGATGCACGCGAGGTGACCGGTAGCCAGCTCCGAGCCCAAGGTGGTGTCGCGCGGTAGCCGGACATCTTCCTCTGCGTTGGGCAGGGTGGCCCCGCCCGGATAGATGTCGTGGCTGCCGACGAAGAGAAGACGCGGCACACCCGCGTTGAACGCCAGCTCGATGGTCTGGGTGGGTGCCAGCAGGTGGGCCTGCAGAACCAGCGCGGGCTTGCTGAGCCGCTCGGCCCGCGGCATGACCGGGGCAGGACTCACGATCATCTGTGTCGGACGTTCCTGATCCAGTGCGGCTTTCAGATCGCCGAGAAAGTGGCCGATCGACCCACCTCGTGCCTCAGGGTGCAGCCAGGTCACGACGTAATCGGCACAGACGTACCGTCTGTAAAGCGCCTCGTTGAGAGCACAGTGGTTACCCACCAGCAGCAAAGAGGGCTTCGAAGGGGTAGTGATCTTGCTCATCATCATGCTCCGTCAGCGGGCAGGCGGCGAACCGGTCGGCGACTCAGGGCGTTGGCGCGCACGTGGTCATGTGGACCCACTGCTCGCGGTGCTTGCGGGCAAACCACTGCATGGCGTTCTCCAGCTCATCGAGATCGAAGTCCGGCCACAGGGAGTCGGACACATAGATCGAGGTGCGTTGCGTGTCCCAAATCAGCCCTGTAGCCATTGACAGCGAGCCTCCGGTCCGTACCACGAGGTCAGGCTCAGGCATGTCCACAGCTTGATCAGCAGTGCGCTGGCTGCGCGTGGTCAGCACGCTCGCCGTGCGACGCACCGGTTGCCACGGTTGGCGGTAGTCCAGTGCGAGAACCAGCTGCATGGCCTCGTTGTGGTGGGTGATCGTTTCGATGCGACGCAGCAACGAGCGGGTGGCCTGGTCAAGCCGACTGGTGTCACCTCGCACGACCACCCGTACCCGCTTCTCATGGAGTTCTTCCGCCGATTGCGACAGGAACCGATAGAAGATGGGAAGCATTCCGTTGGCAGCGGTCGGGGGCAGCAGCCAGAGATCGGCGCCGTAGCCGCACACCGTTAGCTGCGAGATCCCCCGATCGACGCAGCCATGTATCAACTCGATGATGCGCGCCGCGCCCCCGGCCAGTACGTTGCCATAGGACATCTGGTGTTGCTTGGCCCACTCGCGGTGACCGGCGACGATCAATACGAGATGCTCTGGACGGCGGCGAAGGTGCTGCATGGACGGCAGCTTCTCCACGTCCATAGGCATGGTCTGGGTTTCGATAAAGAGGCCTCTTTCCATGTGCTGAGCGGGTGGTGTGGTGCGATGCGCGAACTGTCTTGGCGTCGGTTATCAATGCCTTGAATCGATATTACCAACTTAAACTGATAAATAACAGTTTGAGCTGTCCCAACTCAGGAATTAGCCTGCAAGCCGTGACAAAGTTCCACCAGGTACCCGTGCCGCGCCGGTTCCGGCGCTCTCAGAAACTGGCAAGCACCCTGAGCGTGATGCGATGGGTCGAGCCGCTGCGCTGCAAACGCTGGCGGGATGCCGTCAGATCGAAACCCAGTTGGGCATTCAGGCGTGCCTGCAGACCCAGGCCAACGCTGTCCAGCGCGACCGCGGTCGAGCCTTGGTGACGCGCACGCCCCTGGTCCCAGAAGGCGTACACCTCCGCCCCTGCGCTGGCGGAGGCCAACGCGCGGTAACGCAACTCCAGCTGGACGGCATGGCCACTCTCGCCAGAGCTGCTACCCGGGTCGTAACCACGCACCGTTTCCGCGCCTCCGAGCAACAGCGACTCGCTGGCCAGGGGCGTGCCGCTGTCGGCTCCGCGCACCACGCCATTGACGCGCCAGGACCAGCGGCGCGACTCGCCCCATGAGTGGAGGTGGCTGAATCCCAAGTCGAGGTACCGGGTGGCCTCGCTGCCGCTGCGCGCATGCACCAGGTTGCTGCGCAGAGTCGATCGGGCTTCGGCCGTGTCCCGGCTGAGGCTGGCGCCGATCTGGGCGCGCTCGACCTCGCGGTCGAACACTCGCAGGGTGCCGATGGCGGTGGTGGAACGAACGCGCCCGAGCTGACCGTTGAACACGCCCAGCCAAGGACCGCCCAGCACGGTTGTGCGTGAGACTTCGACCGCCCACGAGCGGGACTCGCCGTCGAGCTGAAGCGGCACGCCCCCTTGACCGATGAGCACCGTCGTCGAGCGCGAGCCGGCCAAGTTCAGCCCGGTGCGCCAGCCGTCCTGCCCCATCGGCATGCTGGCGCCCAGGCTGATGGTTTTGCCTGCCGCTGAGGACAAAAGAGCCGTCTCCAGACGGCCGCCACGTGACCCCACCGGTGACCACCGCAAACCGATTGCACTCTGCAGCCCGCTGCTGTCTTCGCCCAGGGTGCTCTCAACAAATGACCAGCCCTGCCAGCGGGGAGCGGTAGCCAAGTCCAGCAAGAGGTCTGTCACACCGAAGGTGTCGCCGGCCTGGAAGGAAGCCGCTGCGCTGCGGTCGCTGGCCGAATTGAACAACACCAGCCGCTGTCGGACCGTGTCCGCCTGCACGACCTCCCCGGCCGGAAGATCGAACCAAGCCCGGACCCAGTCTGGATCGACACCGTCGTCTCCCTTCAGCCGCACCTGCCCCAGACGTCCTTCGACCAGAAGTACCCGCAGACGGCCGCTGCCCAGGTCTTGCTGGGGCAGCACCGCCGCCGCCGTGATCACGCCGCGTGCTTCGTACAGCGCAGCGATACCGTCGATCAACCTCTGCAGGTCGTCGGTGGTCAGTGGCCGACCCACGTAGTTGGAGGCCAGGTCGCGCAGATCCTGGTCAGGCAGCAGTGTCGAACGGGAAAACTCGATGCTTTCGAAGCGCACAGTGGTGCGTATTTCAGGTGCGGGAGTTCCAGTCACCCTGGGCTCCTCGGGCGCGGTGTCTACACGTGGCCTTGGAGCGGCATTACCCAGCCGGCGCAGTTGCTCGTTGAGTACCACTCCCGGGTCCAGTCGGTCCAGCGCTGCAGGAGACAAGGGTTGTGCGGCCAGTGGCCCTCCGAAAGCAATCAGCAGGGCCGCACCCAGGTGATGGGGACGCACGTTCAGGGGAGAGCGGTTCGGCAGGGCTTCACCGCGAGGGCGACGGACGGGTGACAACATGGTTGGGCGTGACATGGAAGGGGATGACAAGTCGGTCCGCGAAGGGGCCGCTGGCTTGCGTGGAGTGGCGCAGTCCGTCAGGGCGGAATCCGGTCGAAAAGGACTACTACCGTGATGCGATTGAGCTCGGTCTCACCGCTGGCGGTCCAGGCGGGATCGAAGCTGCCCAGGCTGGTACTGCGGCGCACGCGGTGGCGGTTGCTGGCCGAGCCGTCCTGGCCGTTGATGGCGACCGCCAGCCGCCGCGCCGCGACAATGGGGACCTCGGTCAGGACCAGGGCGTTGTACTTGTCCTCCAGGTAGGCCGTGCCGCTGTTGACGTCCAGCGTGCCCAGGTGCATCTGGCCGCCCAGCCCATGGTCGCCCGCCTTGCGATTGGTCTCTCCGCTGCGCACCAAGCCTGCCAGACGCAATTCGTTGTAGGCCACGTTGCTGGTGCCGAACGGGGTCAGTGTCGTGAGCGGACATGTGTTGCCCAGCGAGTAGGTGGCGTCGCTGCTGACCGCGGGTGTCAGGCTGGTCGGGATTGCGTAGTCCAGCGCGGGCAAGGTGTCGGTGCTGTTGAAGGCCGGATCGATCAGGCCGTCCCGGTTGCAGTCCCCCGGCCAGCGGCCCCAGGTCTGGCGGTGCGTGTCCAGCTGGGTCACCAGGGTCTGGACCCGGGTGACGAACTGACCTTGCCGGTACTGCTCGATCACCTCCTGCGACTTCAGGGCCATGGCTGTGAGCAGGCCAATCACGGCCAGACCAATGGCCACCTCCACCAAGTACAGGCCACGCTGGGTGTGGTCGCGGCGGATGAAGGGGCTGCAGAAGCGGAACATGTGGGCGTTCATTGATCGCGGGAGGCTTCCTTGCCCCATCGGGCCTGTACCCAGTTGCGCTGGGCCTGCAGGTCGGGCCGCTGAGCACTCAGCGTCAGAAAGCGCTGGTAGGCCTGAGCGGCTTCGACCCTGCGGCCCTGGGCCTGCCAGGAATGACCCTTGTTGAGCCATGGCTCGGGCGCGTCGGGGTGGCGATCGGCCAGGCGGTTGAGCACCTCGAGTGCTGGGCCGTGGTCGCCGTTCTCCTGCATGGCAACAGCCAGATAGATGCCGGCTCGCAGGTGGGCCGGGTTGCGCTGGTGGGCTTGGGCCAGTGCTGTGACGGCTTCGGGCCAGCGCGCCAGTCCGGACAGCGCGACGCCGCGCAGGTAGAGCGTCCGCCAGGTCTGACCGACGTTCTGCTCAAGCTGCTGTGCGGCCTCCAGTGCGCCGGCGTGATCGCCGCCTGAGAGCTGCCGCTCGACCGCCAGAAAGGCGTTGTCGATGCTCTGTGCGGCGGCGGCACTGCGCTGGGCATCGGTGGGTTCTGCGCCCGATTGCCGGATCATCAAGGGTGCCTCCTCGACCGGCCGCCCTGCGGCCCGTGGCGTTGGCGCTGTTGTGTCCGCGGAGCGGGCGGGCGGGGGCGGGGGGACAGTGGGTGCGGGCGCAGGTGCTGGGGCTGCGGCTGCGGCAAATGCGACCGGAGGTGCTGCGGTATGGGGCGTGGGGACGGTTGCGGGGGAGGCCTTGGATGTCTGCTCTGGCGGCGCGGCCACGGCCTTGTCGGGCTGGGCCTCTTCGGCTGGTGCAGGGGGCGCTGCGAGCGGGCTGATCCATTCGGCGACCGTTGCCCACATCACCGGTTGACCCGAGGCCTGGCTGAGTTCCTGGCGTGCACGATCGATGGTGCCGGCCGGCGGCAGTGCCAGCACCAACCAGCGAGGTTCGGCCAGACCGGGTCGCGGCAGCACCACCAGGGGCCACTGTCCAGCCCAGCGGCGGTGCAGCTCCCGGGCGGCTGACAGTTCCCGGTGGTCGCCCACCAGCAGGGCGAGCCGGGAAGGCGGCAATGCCCGCAGACCTTGTACCCACAGACGGGCGGCTTCGTCATGCAGTCCCGCTGTCCAGACGTGACCGGCTTGAACCAGCCATTCCTCACCTGTCATGCCTTCGGCGAGTGCTGGCTGGGCAGCGCTGGGTTCCTGAATCAACGGCGTGGCATCCAGGCTCCGAAGCTCCAGCCGGGTTGCAAGGCCCCATCCACCCACCCCGCCGATGACCAGCGCGAGCGCGATCAGCCAGGGCCAGCCGCGCAGCCGGGATGCGCCTGGGGTCTGCAGCGGCAGGTTCAACAGCGCCGCGGTGGTGTCCTCCGGTGTACCGGAAGACTTGTCCGATGCACGTCTGGCGTCGATTTCGCGGAGGGCTTGTTCCATCACGCTCATTTCCATGCTCCGGCAAACTCGCGGCAGGCCTGTCTCACCATGGAAGCGGTGACCCGCCGTGTGCTCAGCGCGAATGCGAGCAGTACGGCACGTTCGCAGGCCAGATTGATGCGGCGCGGTACGCCTCTCGTGTACCACTGCAGCCACCACAACGCAGAGGATGTGAACTCGAATTCGCCGTCCCGGTGGGTGCGCTTGATGCGGTGGCGCACATAGGCGGAGGACTCCGAGCGACTCAAGGGATCGAGCTTGAGCCAGACCCCCACCCGCTCCCGCAGCGGGCGCATGGCGCGCAAGGCGAGAGTCCGCTCCAGTTCGGGCTGCCCTACCAACACCAGCCCGATGAGCTTGTTTCGCTCCGTTTCCAGGTTGGACAGCAGACGCAAGGCCTCCAGAGCATCGCTGCTCAGTCTGTGAGCCTCGTCCACTATCACCACGAAGCGAGTGCCATCGCGCGCACCTTCGAGCACGGTATCGACCAAGTGGCTGTGCACTACCGAAATCGGCACGCCGACGGGCAATGCAGGACCGCCGAAATCCTGTCCGATGGTCCTCAGCAGATCCGGCAGATCCATCAGCGGGTTGATCAGGTAGGCCACCCGCACCGAGTTCGGCAGGGTGCGCAGCACGCATCGAAGCACCAGGGTCTTGCCCAGGCCGATCTCTCCCGATAGAACCGATATCACGCCGGTCATGCAGGCGTGGTACAGCTGCTTGTACGCGGCGACATGTCGTCCCCCCGGGAAAAACAATCCGGTGTCGGGCGTGATGGAGAAAGGCGTCTGGCGGAAGCCCAAGGCTTCGTAGCAGGTTCGCAAGGTGTCTTCCACGGCGCACTGATCCTTACTGGCCTGGCTGAACCGTAGGGGCGAGGAATATGACCAGCTCCTTGCGCTTGCCGGCCTGGTAAGTGCTGCCGAAGGCCTTGCCAATCAGCGGAACATCGCCCAGCCCGGGAACTCGGCGGTTGGTGTCGCTGGTTTCTTCCTGGATCAGGCCGCCGAGCATCACCAGCTCACCGCTGCGGACCCGCACCATGGTGCTGGCTTCGCTGACATCCAGGATCGGGGCATTGCTGTCACCCGATGGCGATGTGGCCGTACCGACCAAACGGGTGACGGTTGGCGCGATATTGAGCATGGCCCAGCCGTCTGCCGCTATCTGCGGCGTAACGGTCAGGCTCACACCCAGATTGACGGTGCGCGGCTGCTCGTTGACCGTGTCCAGAACGCCGCCGCCACCCTGGATGATGCGGTTGGTCGAGCGCAGGAAGAAGGTCTCGTCGGTACCGACCTTCACATGCGCGGTGTGGTTGTTCAGGATGCGGATGCGCGGCTGCGAGACCACACGAACATCGCCCTGCTCGCGCAGTGCCTCGATCAGCGATCCGTAGCGGTCGCCGGCCATGCGCAGTGCCAAGGTGGGCTGCGCAGGCGAGACTCCCTGCGGCGAGGTCACCCGGGTGTTGAACTGGACCGAGCCCTGCAGCGGATTGGCGCGAAGCCGGCTCCAGTCCAGACCGAGGGCAAACTGGTCGCGCAGCGTGACCTCCACGATGCGCACCTCGATGTCGATCTGGCGGTACATGCCGTTGCGCATGAGCTCGATGAAGCGCGACACCTCGTCGACCTTGGCGGGCAGGTCCGTGACCATGATGGCGCCTGTCAGCCGGTTCACCGTGAGACGTCCCTTGGGCGATAGCAGCGAACGGATCTGTGACTCCAGTTCCTGCCAGAAGGCGACGCTGTCGTTGCCCTGGCCGCCCGCGCCCGACGGAGCTGCCGTTCGCGTGCTGCGGATGTAGTCGACCTCAAAGGTTCGGGTTACCGAGGCGCGCACCCGGATGACACCCCGATCTTCTTCCCAGCTGTAGCCCAGGCTGGACAGCAGGATGTCGAATGCCCTGGACAGCGGCACGTCCTGGAAATCCACGCTCACCTGGCCGCGGACCTCCGGATCCGCCACGATGTTCAGACCGTGAGCCTTGGCCAGCATGCCCAAGGCGTCGCGCAGCGGCAGGTCTCGGGCTCGGAAGGAATACAGCTCGGGCTGGCCGGTCCCCTTGTCGTCACGTGCATCGAAGCCGGGCAGGCGTTTCTCGGCTGGGAGTTCGGCCGCGCTGCGTTCGGACGCCTGCTGCAGTTGCGCTTCTTTCAGTCGTTCATTGACCGGGCCGTACGCTGTCGGTGGAATGGCTTCCGATCCCGGCAGGGGCTTGGACATGGGGGCACAGGCGGCAACGGCTGCAGACACTGCCAGCAGCGCCAACGCGGACCTGGCAGAGCGGGTGGGGGCAGGGTATAGGGTGTTCATGGTCTGAAGGGGGCTGGGCGTCGGCCTGGCAAAGCGGGCGCGTGTCACGGGGCGTTGACGTCGATCCAGTGACGCTGGTTGACCACGGTTTGTACGAACAGGACTCGGTGGGTCTCGATGGCGGCCACCCGGTAGGCACCCAAGCGGTCTCCGACGGCGAGCAATTCGCCGTCCACCTGTGCCACACGCCGCGTACCGTCAATCAGGATGGCGTTGACCTGCGGTGCTTCCTGGCGGCGCTCGCCCACACGGGATGTCTCCGGCAGCCCGCCAGGCGGTAGAAGTGCCCTCATGTGCACCCGAACTGGATCACCTTCCGGCGGTGTCGGCACTGGCACGCCGAGCTGTGGCGGTGCTTCGACGGCAGCCACGCCGGGCAGTTGAGGTGCTGGCGGGGTGGGCACCCAGGCACCGGCCACCCAGCCGGTGGCGGCCAGAGCGGGAACCAGAAGGTAGGGCAGGAAGGCTTTCATGGGCGGTCCAGCACCAGGATGTTGTCGCCCTTCACCGTGACCCGGACCGCGGGCTGGGTCTGAGGCCCGGTGCGCAGGGATTCGATGTGCAGCGACCTCAGGAAGAACTGACCCTTGCCGACATGGTTGGCCCGCAGGATCTCGTTGAGCCGGTCGCTTTCGTGATCGGCAATCACTGCAGTGGTGTCGATCGATTCGTGGCGCAGGTCCTGTCCGGGGCGCCAGCCGATGTGCTCGATCAGTCGGGCGTAGGCCTCGGTGCGATCCAGACTGGTCTGCAGGTTTACCTGGGTTCGACGCAGTTCTTCAGCCTGCATCTGAACCTGCTGGAGATGGCTGTGCCCGCTGCGGGCGGCCATGATGCCCAGTGCCAGCGTGAGTGCAGCTGCGCTGAGCCACAGAGTGCTTCGGGTGTGAAAGGAAATGCTCATGGGCAGGGCCTCAGGGCAGCTGGGTGACGGTGCAGGTGGGCCGCAGTGGCCCTGTGGGACTGAGTTCTCCCGCCAGGCCAGCCGCTGTCACGGTGTGCTGTCCGGTGCAGCTGACGGTGACGGTTTTGCCGCCCTCGGCGGCCGACAGGGCGGTCAGCGGACGCCATCGGGTGACGCCGGAGTCGGCGATGGTCATGGCCGGATTCGGGTCGACTAGCAGGCCACCCCGGTACCAATAGATGCCGTTGGTCGGCGGGTTGTAGCCCACCGAACCGGACGGGCTGATGAAGCTCACGCGCAGATAGCGGTTACTGGTGCTCGAGGCGTTTTCGATGCCGAACGCGTCAAGACACACGCCCGTGGTGGTGGAGCCCGCCGACACATCGCCCGACTGGTAAACCGTGGCCAGCGCGTCCACCAGCTCCCAGCGCAGGGTGAGGTTGGTCACTTCGCCCGAGGGCGGCGCCGAGCGCACATGGTTCTGAAACCGCACGAACAACTGGTTGAGGGTGCAGGCATCGGCCGGCTGGCTGCAGGCGCCGGCTCGGGCCAGGGCGCTGGCTACCTCGTCGTAGGAGGCGGCGGCCGTACGGCCGGCGTAGTCGTTGGTATCGCTGGCGGGGTCGTCCAGAGTCGGGGTGAGTGGGTTTTCGTAGATCCGGTGGCCCTGATCGTCCAGCACCACATTGCGTTCGGCCAGCGGCACATCCAGACCGGTGATGCCTACCTGGCGGTACACGATGTTCTGGCGGTCCAGCCGTCGTTGCGCTGGAGGATTGCGCCGGGCCACCACGAAGGCGGCCGGGTAGGAATGGTCCACTGCGTGCTGCTCGTTGGCCAGGCCGCCGGTGTAAGTGGCCGGGGGGGTGACGGTGGCATAGCCCAGCCCGGGGTTCCAGACAAAGCGGCTGTCCAGGCCGGTGGACCACACGCGTGGCAGGCCCAGGTCAATCAGCGACCAGTCGTACTCCGAGGGGGCATTGATGGTGTAAGCGCGCATCTGGGCTTCCACCGTCTGCAGGGTGTTGAGGTGCCGGCACAGTTGCGCCCGATGCCCGCCTGTGGACAGGTTGGCGTTGGTCACCAGGTTGAGCTGGTCCTTGAGCGGTCCAAAGGCGTAGAAGGTTTCGCCGTCAACAGTGCTGGTGGTGTAAGTCGGCTGGAAGGCCGTGGCGGCGTCTGCACGCAGGGCTGGGTGTGCGTCGTACCAGAAGGCGGTCTGCCGGGATGACACCACTGGCACGCCCAGCTCGGTGCCGGGCAGTGCGCCCGGCAACCCAAGACCCAACGCAGTGAGGGTGCTGTCCAGGGCCACGTGACTGCTGGCTGTCTGGCCCACGCTCACCGCGCCTTCCTCGAACTGGATCGGTGCCGGCAGGCCATGGGCCGTCAGCAGTCGTCCGATCAGGGCCTGTTTCGCCTGCTCCAGAACGGCCACGTCCTGCTGCTCGCTCTGGCGGTCGGTCTGCAGCGACAGAAGCGGCATCAGGGCGGCCACCAGTCCGCCCACGATGACCAGCGCCAGGGCCAGTTCGAGCAGCAGCACGCCGCTGGCACCCAGGCGGGAGCGGACAGGGCTCTTCATCGCAGGATCCCCGCAGACGCCTTGGCCGCCAGTTCATACACCGGGCCGAGCAGGGTGACACCGATGAGCAGCAGGAAAGCCGCCAGCACCAGCAGCACGACGGGCTCGAACAGCCGCGAGCCGGTGTCGATCTGCTGTTTGACCCGCTGTGCGTAGTGCTCGCTCAACCGCTGGCTTTGCTGGTCCAGCGTGCCTGTGCTTTCGCCCAGACGAACCAGACTCAGCGCAAAGCGTTCGAACGCACCGCTGCCGGCCAGCCCGTCGGACAACGACTGTCCGCGCAGCGCTCCCTGCGACAGACGTGCCAGCCGCCGCCCCAGGTGCAGGTTGGCCGGCTGTTGCAGCAGCACCCCCAGCGTGCGGCTGATGGTCAGACCCGCACCATGCATGGCGCCCAGGTGGGAGAAGAAAACGTGGTAGGCCCGTGCGCGCTCGATACGCTTCCAGCCCGGCAGCCACCACAGCAGGGAGTGCCAGGCGGGGGTACGGGCGGCCAACCGTGCACCCAGGGCCACCACCAAGGTCAGCAGAGCCGCCAGCGTAGCCAGCCAGGGGCCGTTCTCCTGCATCCAGCGGGCACCGGCCAGCACTTGCACCGTGGTCTCGGGCAGGTCGAGGTTGAGGGAGTCGAACAGCGTGGTCATGCGCGGAATCACGACCACCAGCCAGAAAACGCAGCTTGCCAGCAGAACGACCGCCACCAGTGCCGGATAAAGCAGGGCGCGCCAGATGGCGCTGCGCAGCTGGCGAATCTGTTCGAACTGCGCTGCCGCCACCGCCAGGATATCCCCGAGGCGACCCGTTTCTTCCCCCACGGCCACCAGGTGGCGCAGCATGACGGGAAAAGCCTGCGTATCCTGCAGCGCCTGGGCCAGGCTGTCGCCACGCTCCACCGCGCGGCGCAAGCGGGTGCACAGCATCCGCAGCCGTGCCACCGAGGCGCTGTGGCTGGCCTCTGTCAGGGCCAGACGCAGGTCTGCCCCGGCACGCAGGTGCTGGCCGACCAGGTAACAGAACTCGGCCACCAGTCCCACGCCCAGCGGACGAAACAGCAGCCCGCTGAGCCACAGCGGCAGCGACCACACCCGATACGGCTGCAGTCCCTGCGCCGCAAGGCTGTCGACCAGTTCAGCAATGTCGGTGTGCTCCCCCGAGCCAGACAACACTGCGCCCTCGGCCGTAACGGCCTGGTACCAGAACAGCCTCATGCCGCCACCCCCAGGACCCGCTCGACCTCGGCCTCGTCGGTGGACCCGTGGTCCACCAGCTGGCATGCCCAGGTCCGCATGTCCCTGAAGCCGCTTTGCTGGAGATGGCGCCTGAGCACTGACTCGCCGACCTCCTGGTCGATCAGTGCCCGCAGTGCCTCATCGACCACCAGCACTTCCCCGACCGCCAGCCGTGAGCGGTAGCCGGTTCCGCCGCAGCGATCACACCCCATGGCACGGTATCGGGTGGTCTCGCCCGGGGAGGGCGCCGGAGCGCGGCAGTGACCGCACAGCTTGCGCAGCAGCCGTTGACCGATCACGCCCCGCAGCGTGGCGCTCAGCAGATAGGCAGGAATCCCCAGATCGCGCAGGCGGCCGATGGCGCCGATGGCATCGTTGGTGTGCAGGCTGGCCGGTACCAGGTGGCCGGTTTGAGCAGCCCGCACGGCCATGGTGGCGGTTTCCGCGTCGCGGATCTCCCCGACCAGCATCACGTCGGGGTCCTGCCGCAGAAAACCGCGCACGGCGGACGCGAAGGTCATGCCGGCGCGTTCGTTCAGGCGCACCTGACGCACCATGGGCATGTGGAATTCCACCGGGTCTTCCACCGTCATGATGTTGCGCTCCAGCGCGTTGATCATGCGCAGGCCGGCATACAGGGTGGTGGTCTTGCCACAGCCGGTGGGGCCGGTGGCCAGCACCAGACCGTCAGGTGACCGCATCAGCCGCTCGACCTGCTCCACCTGCTCGGGCCACAGCCCGGTGTGGTCCAGCGGCAGCACGTCGCCCCGCATGGACAGGATGCGCACCACCAGGTTCTCGCCGTGGGTAGTGGGCATGGCCGACACGCGCAGGTCGAACGGCTGCCCGGCCACAGTGGCCGCGTAGCTGCCGTCCTGTGGACGGCGGGTCTCGGCGATGTCCATGCCGGCCTCGACCTTGATGGCCGATGCCACGCGGGCGTGCAGCGCCGCTGGCAGCACGTGCTGCAGCTGGAGCACGCCGTCGATCCGGTAGGACACCATGAGCGCAAACCCGCTGGGGGTGAAGTGCACGTCGCTGGCACCGCGCTCGATGCCGTCGGCCAGGGTGAGTTTGACCAGACGACCGCCATCGAGGTCGCCACCCAGGCGGCCGAGCTCCCGTTCGAGTTCCTGCGCACTGGGATGGATGGCGGCGTGATAGGCCATCTCGATCACGGCGGCGAGCGCACCCTTGGGCGAGACCACCCACGACACCGGGCCCGGCACATGGCGGCGCAGGCGTTGCCGGGTTTCAGCATCGGTCGGGTCGGCGGTGGCCACCACCAGGGTGGTGCCGTCGATCTGCAGCGGCAGCACCCGGTGCTGTCGTGCAAAGGCGAAGGGCACGCGTGCCAATGCCGGCGCTTCCACCTGCATGGCATCGGGCCACCAGCCGGGCAGACTGTGCAGACGGGAGAGGGCGCGTGCCACATCCACGTCGCTGGCAAGACGCAACAGGTTCAGCACATCGGTGACGGTGCGGCCCAGGGATCGGGCCACCTGCCGCCCATAGCCCGCTTGCTGGACCGAGATGCAGCGACTGCGCACCAGTTCGTCGAGCAGGGCGTCGTCGGCTGAGGCAGCCACGCCGGCGGCCACCGGGGTGGTGCCGGCCTTGCGGTCGCTGAGAGGGGGCTGCATGCTCAGAAGGCGCCTGCTGCAATGGTCAACCGCGTCTGCAGACGCGCGCCCGGGGCCAGCGGACCCTGGTCTTCGAAGATCAGCCGGGTGTCTGACAGGCGGCCCAACCGCGACAGCTGCTCGGCCAGCGCCTCGGCGTTGAGCTTGGCACCTGCGTATCCGCCCGAAAGCGCGATCTTCAGGTCCACCTGGTAGCTTGGCTCGCCGGGGCCCGGCATGCGCCGCGTGGGTGCCAGCGGCCGGAAGTTCAATGGCATTCCGGCGGGCTGCAGGCCTTCGGCCTCCGTTGCGGCCTGTCGCGCCTCGGGCGGGGGCGTGGCGCGTTGCCGGGCCACCCGCTCGGGTTGCCCGTTCTTGAGCTTGACCCGCTCCGAGGCGTTGTCGTCACGCACCATGCGGAGCGACAGCACCTGGGCACCGGCCGGTACATGGGTGAACAGCTCGCTGAGAAACCGGTCGGCCCGCAGATTCACGCCGAGGGCCTTTTCCCGCCAGGCGGCCGAGCGCAGGGCCGTCAAGGCCTCGGCCGGGGGCCGCTGCTGGCTCACCTGCCGCGCCTGGGACGCCAGGGCAAACGCTTCCTGGTGCTGACGCTGCAGTTCGGTGCTGGCCTGGTGGTGCCACCACCAGCCCAGGCCCATGAGTCCGGCACCGACCAGACTGCAGACAGTGGCCACCGCCGGCGCCCACTGCCAGGCCTGCACCCGCTGGCGGTAGCCGTTGACGATCAGGCTCTGGTGGCGTTCCACGAACGCCAGTCCGAACAATTGCGGGGTGGCCAGCACATCGTAGGCGTCGATCTCGCGCAACAGGCCCGCGATGCGGTGCACCAGTTCGCGCGAGCCGTTGCTGGCCCACTCGCCAGCGGCCGCCCAGGGTCCGGGCCCCATCCGGATCACCGTGCCGTGGGTGCCGGCGAATTCGGCCGGAGCCGAAGCGGTGGCAGCGTCCAGCAAGGGGCGCCATACGCCTTCGTCCTGGGCCGCCAAGCCGGGCGAGACCGGCTGCACCCATTGCCACATCACGCGGCCCGCGCGCACGCCCAGGCTGCGCAGGCCGGTGTCGCTCCACCAGTGCACCAGCACCGGTTCACTGGTGGCGGCACCCACCAGCGCCGCCACCGCGCACTCGGCGCTGACCAGATGGGTCAGCGGCCGCTCGCGCGAGGGGAGCAGTTCCTGGGCCAGCTCGGCATCGTCCTCGAGCATGGCCACCACGTCCACTTCGGCTTCTCCGTGCCGAAGGGACACCACATGGGACCGGGCGCGGAAGCGCTCGGTGAAGAAACCGCCGTCGGCCAGGTGGCGCTGCACCAGCACCGGCACAAAACGGCGCGAGAGCGCCCGCAGGCGGATGCGCTCGGTCACGTTGGACGCCGAGTCGAGCGAGACGCGCAGCGACCCGCCCGCCGCCGCCGCCAGCTCGTCCACCACCCCGCGCCCCCCGTCCACCACCCGGCGCCCGTCCAGCACCGCGTACTGCACCGGGTGGGTGCCGTACACGGTGTCGGGGCGTGAGAACGAAACGAGGAGGGTGGTCATGAAGCGTGCAGGGCCGACGGGGTGGGGCTCAGCTGGGGGTCGGCTTGAACGACGTGTTGGAGTTACGGGATCGACGGTGCCACGTAGTCGATCTCAACCTTTGACTCGGGCACGCGATCGAAGAAGTAGGCGATCGTGACCTTGGCATCGCGCATGGCGGTGCGGTCTTCCTCGGCGCTACCCGCGTCGCCAATTACGGCTTGCCAGCGCTCGCCGTAGGTGCCGTCGGTGGAGCTGCGGGTCAGCTGACGCACACGCGAGCGATCGGAGCGGGCATCCTGGCCGTTCATCGCGGTGGCCACACGGCGTGCCATCCACTGGGGCACGTTGTGGATCACCAGGGCGTTGTAGTCGGCACCGTCGGCGCTCGCGCTGCCGTTGTCGGTCACGTGGCCCAGGAACACGAAGTCCTCGTGCACCAGCTTGGCCAGCTTGCGGTTGGGGGCGCTGTCGCTGACCACACCGGCGACCTTCAGGTCGTTGAGCCAGACGTTGGCGTTGGTGTCGTTGGTGGTGACGTCATAGATGGTCGGGGTGGCGCCCACCAGTGCACAGCTGGCCGACTCGGCAGCGGCATCGGCGCCATCAGCCGGGATCGTGGGCAGCAGAACGGAGTACGAGTACTCCTCGGCGCGGTCGTTGTTGGCCACGTCGGTGCGCAGACTGGTAGTGGCGTTCTTGTCGGCCGAGTAATCAATGATGCCGTCGGCATCGCAGTCGCCGGGCATGCGGCCCTTGAAGTTGGCGTACTGCTGGATCTGGGCTTCGATCGACTTGACGTCGTTGACCAGCTTGGCGGCCTTGGCCTGGTCGATGAGTTCCTGGCCGGTGGTGACGGCGGCGAACAGCAGGCCGGCAGCGGCCATCGTTACCGACATCTCGACCAGGGTGAAGCCGCGCTGTTTCCTTGCGCGTGGGGCTTGTCGTTTCATGTGTGCTTCCTTTGGGCAGTTGACAGAAGGCAGACCCCGGACAGCCCAACGGGCCGGAGCACAAGGTCTTTGAAAAACTTGCGAAAACTTGCAAGCGATCGCATCGTATCAATAAAATATGCCGCAAACAACAAAAATGATACTAACGCAAGTGACAGCAAGCAAAATGATAGATATGTGGAGATTCCGGTGTCTGCGTGATCAAAGTCCGCTCTGGAGGCTGGCGTTGTCGCTTCCGGCCAGGCGTCTGGCCTGCCTGTCTTTCTGTCTCGGATTGGTGCTGACCTCGGCGGCGCCCCTCTGGGCGCAGGCGGGTGTCATGCACTGGTGTCCAGGCAACCGGTTCACCGATGCGCTCAGCCCGCCGGAGGCGCGCGAGCGTGGCTGTCGGCCTGCTGCCAGCGGACGACTGTCCCAGGTGCAGCCGCTCGACGCCCCGAAGCTCGACGAACCATCCGTTGCCGTCATCGGGGGCACCGATGCCGCGACCGCGGCCGGTGCCCAAGTGCCCACGCCCAGAAGCTCTGCCACGGCTACCGGACCGGAGGCAGTTGCGCCGCAGGTCGATGCCCCGCGCCCGGTAGCTGCCCAGGTGCAGGCCGCGCGCGACCGTGATGCCCGCCAGATCCTGGAGGCCGAACTGCAGCGCACGCGGGCGGCTCAGCAGTCGCTGGTGTCCTCGACGGGGGCAGGTGATCTCGAGCGGCTGCAGCGCTTGCGCCAGGACGAGGCCGCGCTGCGCCGGGAACTGGCCCGATTGGGCCCTTGAGGTCATCCCCGCTCAACCACATCGAATCCCTTCATCCACACCCCTTCGCCATGAGCGCTCCTGTTTTGCACCCCCCCGGCCATCTGGGCCTTGACACCATGACCACCACCGACCAATCTGCCACCCGTTCCACCGCCAAGCCCCACCGCACCGAGGCCGCTGTGCCGGCCGCGCCGGCACCCGACGCCAACGGTGCGGGGCTGTCCATCCTGCACCGCCAGACCCACGGTGCGCTGCGGCTGGACCGGCCGAGCCTGCGCTACGACTTCGTGCGCAACACGGTGTCGGTATCGATCGGCACCGCCGAGCTGGCGTCTGCCTGCACCGAGTTCCCGTGCGTGATGGCGCGCACGGCCCAGGGCCGCTGGAGCCTGCTGGCCATCACCGGTCTGGAGGCTGGCAAGAACCTGTTCGTGGGTCCAGCGGGCGAGTGGCAGGCGGCGCATCTGCCGTCCACGCTGGCCACCTGGCCGTTCCGCCTGGTGGCCCAGCCGGATGAGCCGGGGCGATTTCTGGTGGCAGTGCATGCGCCGACGCTGTCGGCCGACCGGGGTGAGCCGCTCTTCGACGAGACCGGGGCCGAGGCCCCCTGGCTCCAGGAGCAGCTGCGCGCGCTGTCGGCGGTGGATGCGAGCCTGAACGAGACCTCGCGCCAGCTGGAACTGCTGGACCAGGCCGGCCTGCTGCAGGAGCGCAGCTTCCAGGCCGTGCTCGCCGACGGGCGTGAGCTCGAACTCAACGGCTTCTGGGCGGTGGACGAGGCCAAGCTGACCCAGCTCGATGCCGCCGCCGTGCATGGCCTGCACACCACCGGTGCGCTGGTGCTGGCCACGCTGCACCTGCTGTCGTTGCGTCGGCTGCGGGCCCTGGTGGCGCGCGCCAGCGCGTCGGCGCCGTCTGCCGCCTCCTGAAGCCAGTTTCGCCCACCGCTGCGGGCCTGTTGCCCGCGCACGATCGTCACCGAGAGCCGCCATGTACCGTTCGACTGCCCCCGCCTCTGTCCGCCTCGTGACCGACGTGAGCCGCCGCACCGCACCAAAGCTGCGGCTGGCACCGCTGCCGCTGGCGGCCGCGCTGGCCCTTGCGGCCGGCGGGCCGGGCGCAGAGGCACAGACCGTGGTGCAGCCGCTGGTAGGGGCAGCGGCCACCCAGACGGCCATTGCCACGATCGCACCGGGGCACACCCTGGTGACCACCGGCACGCTGCGCGAGGGCAATGCCTTCAACCACTTCTCGGCGCTCCGGGTGGGGCAGGGCGACACGGTTTCGCTGGCTGTTCCCCAGGGCGCCCAGTGGCTGGTGAATATCGTGCGCGACGAGCGTCTGCAGGTCGACGGCCTGCTGCGTGGCCAGATCGCAGGTGGCGCCACCGGGGGCAACCTGCTGTTCATCGATAGTCATGGCTTTGCCGTTGGTCCGCAAGGGCGCATCCAGGCTGGGCGGCTGGTGCTGGCGGCACCTTCAGCCAGTGTGGTGGACGGGCTGCTGTCCAGCGGCGCCGGGCTCAGCAGCACGCGTGTACAGGGTCTTCTGGGGGGGGATTTCGAGCGCTCGGCCACCGGCGCGGTGCGCATCGACGGTGTGGTGCAGGCCGAAGGCGGCGTGCAGGTCATGGCCGGTGCCGGTGGCGACAGCACCGGGCCGGCGGTGCAGGTCAATGGCCAGGTCATCACCGGGCCACGCCGTACGGCGGTGGCGGTCAATCTGGCGGGGCTGCATGCGCTGACGCCCTGGCAGGAGCGCGACGGGGTCATCGACATCACCACCCCCGGGGACGTGCGCCTGAATGGCCGGCTGCTGGCCGATGGCGACCACTGGGCCGGCCCCGGTGTGGTGCGCGTGGTGGCGGGTGGCGACCTCCATCTGGGTGCATCGACCGTGCTGTCGGCTTCGGGTGCCCGGGGCACCGGGCAGGCCGGCGGGGTGGTGTCCACCTATGCCCAGCGCAACGCCCACAACGACCCCGGTGCCGTGATGCGGGCACGCGGCGACGGCGCCGGAGCCGGCGGCTTCATCGAGTTCTCCGGCCGCGACACGGTCACCATCGGCGGCATGACGCTCGACGCCAGCAGCGACAGCGGCGCGGCAGGCCTGGCCTACATCGACCCGGCCACCCTGGTGGTGAGCGCGACCAACCTCACTGGCGGCACCGATGTGCTGTACGAGGCCACCGAGTCGGTCACCATCGCCAGCGGCGTGACGGTCAACACCCGCAAGGTGGCCAGCGGTGCCGACCCCACCAGCACGGAGGTGGTCTCCACCGGCGACAGCGGCGACATCACCATCAAGGCGCCCACCATCACGGTGCAGTCCGGTGCGGTGCTCGATGCCAGCGTGGTCAATAGCGGCAGCAGCTGGAAGGCGGGCGACATCATGCTCACGGCCACCCAGTCGGTGGAGAGCAGCACGCTGGTGTCGGTGGCCAACGCCGATGCATCCATTGACGTGGCAGGCACGCTCAAGGGCGGCCACATCACGCTGGCCGCCTCGGTGGCGTCGAGCGCCACCTTCGGCGGGTCGGCGGGCACCATCCAGCAAGAGGCGCTGAACCTGGTGCTCGAAGAGCTGGACGCACCCATCGGTCTCAGCCTGGCCTATGTGGAGGCCAAGGGCGATGCGAAGGTGAAGGTGCAGGGCACCGGCCGCCTGAACGCCAGTGGCAACCTCCAGGTGACTGCCATGGGCGAGCGTTCGGCCTCGGCCGAGCTGCAGGCCGAGGGCTCCACCAAGGCCAACCTGAGCGCCGGCTTTGCCAGCGTGACCGGCTCCACCCGGGTGGACATCGAATCGGGCGCCGAGCTCATCGCGGGCGAGACCCTGTCGCTGGTGGCCGCGTCCAAGACGGCGGTCGGCATGAACGCAGCAGCGGCGGGCACCACCGAGACCGACCCGGCCACCAACACCACGACCAACAACGTGGCGTCCATCGTGTTTGCCGGAGCCCGCTCGGACATCACCACTGTGGTGAACGTGGCCAGCGGTGCCAGCCTGACCAGCACCGGTGCCACCGGTGGCGTTGACGTGCAGGCTTTCCATTCCAGCCAGTACGAAACCGCAGCCGAGGTGAAGATTTACGGCCAGGCCACTGCCGGCGTGGTGGGCGCCTTGGCGCTGCACAAGTCCACCACCGAGGCGGTGGTGGGAGGCGCGGTGAGCTCGCAGGGCCATGTGCGGGTGATGGCGATGAACGCCTCCAGCAAGAACGTGATCTCGGCCAGCTCGGCCTTTGCCACGGAGCAGGAGGAAGAGAACAACCTGGCGCCGCCGGAGTCGCTGGAGATCGCCGAGGCCGACGCTCTCGATGGCGCCCGCAGCGCCTTGTTCTCGGGCTTCTTTGCGATGGCCGCTGCGGCGTCGGAGAAGGCCGACGAGACGTCTGCCGCCCCCGCACCGGCGCCCACGCCGGCGGCAGCGCCCGAGCCCGCAGCGGCGCCGGCCCCGACGCCGTCGCCGTCGCCATCCCCCTCACCGTCCCCTTCGCCCGCACCGTCACCCACCCCCGCGCCTCCGGCGCCCCCCCCACCCGCGCCGGCGCCCGCATTGGCGCTGGCCGGTGCGCTGACCTGGTCGCAGTCCGATCACACCACCCGTGCCGTGTTGAGCCCGGGTGCGGTGGTGACCGCGGGGGGCGATGTGGTGGTGGACGCGCAGGCCCTGGTGGGCATGTTGCAGAGCGTGGCCGAGACCGAAGCCGCCGGCTCGGTGGAGAAGGACGGGCAGCGCTATGGCCTGGCCATGTCGGTCAATTACGCCAGCCACACCAACACCACGCGCGCCCTGGTGGGCGCGGGTGCGCAGATCAACGCGGGTCACGTGGCGGTGCACGCCGCCACCCACCTGCCGCAGTTCTACACGGCGATGCTGCCGCTCGACCCCACGGCCCCCGAGGCGCCGCCGCTGGAATGGGAAACCTTCACCGGCGCCTTCGAGACCTACATGGGCGGCACCGACGTGCTGTTCGAGGGCTTCAACACCCGTGTGGGCGCCACCTCGAGCGCCCAGGACCTGGCCGCCTCGGGTGCGGTGAGCCTGTTCTTCGTCAAGAACGACACCCGCGCCTGGGTGGACACGGACGCCACGATCACCACCACCGTCACCGACGGTGAGCCCTGGACCTATGGCGTGCGGGAGGTGAACTTCGATTCGGACGTGGTGAAGACCCTGGTCGCGGTGCCGCCATCCACCAAGTACACCCTCGATAAAGACCTGAGCGTGCTGGGCGATTTTGTGGCCGAGACCCGCCAGGCGCCCTCGGGTCCGGCGCTGGAGCAGATCGACTTCGAGCGCAGCCTCGACGCCCCCGTGGTGGTGCGCGCCCAGAACCACATGCAGACCCTGCACTACGCCGGCGGCAACGGACCCGAGTCGGCGGGCAAGGGCAAGGCAGTGGGCGGCACCTTCTCGATGGTGAGCCACGACAACACCACCATGGCCGGCATTGCCGACAGGGCTCAGATCAGCACCGAGCGGCTGGACGTTAACGCCGATACGCAGGACTGGGTGTGGTCGCTCTCGCCCACATCGGGCCAGGGCGCAGGGGTGGCGGCCAACGGCATTGCCTCCTACAACAGCCTGCGCGAAACCACGCGCGCCTCCATCAGCCGTGAGGCGCTGGTGACCGCGCCGACGGTGAATGTGGACGCGCGCCTGGCGGTGGGCGTGGTGGCCGTCACCGGTGCCGTGACGCAAAGCGAAAGTTCTGGCGTGGGCATCGGCCTGGCCATTAACGAGGTGAGCGGCGACACCCGGGCCTACCTGGGCGACAACGACACCGATGGCGGCGGCACCCAGACGGCCGAAGGCGCCCAGGGCTATGTGCGCACCGGGGCGCTGGGCGTGAAGGCCCGCACCGAGGGCATGCTGCTGGCCGTGGGTGTGGCCGGCGCCCTGGCGGGCAAGGAGCCGCCGCCGGCCGAACCCGACCCGGGCGACACCCCGGCCCCTTCGCCGGCATCCTCGCCCTCGCCGTCCCCGGCACCGGCCCCCGCACCGGCGCCCAAGAGCACCGGCGAGCAGATGGCCGAAAAGGTGGCAACCCAGTCGGCCGACGAGCAGAAGCAGCTCGACGGAGATGCCTCCACCACCCAACCCGTGGCCGAGGCCGCCGACCCCGCCAAGGGCACCGGGACCGACCAGGCCGCTGCCGACCAGCCAGCGGCCGACAAGCCGCCGAGCATGGCGATTTCCGGGGCCGGGGCGATCGTCACCAACTTCAGCGACCTCGACACCACCGCCCTGGTGGACGGTGCCCGGGTCACCGGCATCGGCACCGACACGACCACGGTGGGCGTGCGCGCCTTGTCCGACCTGATCCAGGTGAGCGTGGCCGGTGGCGGCGCCCTGTCGATGGCTAAGAACACCTCGACCACCTTCTCGGCGGCCATCGGCGGCGCGATCGCGATCCAGAAGTCGGACGACGACACGCGTGCCCGCATCGTCGACAGCACGCTGGAAGACCTGGCCGACCAGGCGGGCAGCCTGGTGGTGCAGGCGATCAAGTCGGGCGAGCGCACGGCGGTGGCCACCGGCATTTCGGCCAGCCTGTCCAAGGGCAGCACCACCAACTGGTCGGTCGCGGGATCGGCCTCGGTCACCACCAGCACCGACGACACCCGGGCCCTGCTGGAGAACACCGACGTCACCGGTGACGTGGCCAGCCCCATCGCCATGGGCGTGCAGGTGGTGGCGTACGACCGCAGCCGCATCGGCGCCGGCGGCGGCGCGCTGTCGGTGTCCAACGGCAAGGGGGCGGCCGGCGTGGGAGCGGCGATCTCGGTGGTCAATGCCGAGGGCAGCACGCAGGCCCTGGTGTACGACGGCTCCATCCAGCGGGCACACGACCTGGCCGTGCTGGCCCTGTCGGCGCAGAAGGTGGTGGGCGTGGCGGCGGTGGGCGGCGTGCAGACCGATGCCTCGTCCAAGGGCCAGCTCATGGGATCCTTTGTCTACAACCACATCGGCAACACGCTCACAGCCGGTGTGAGGGGTGACGCCACGGTGAACCTCACCGGCGATCTGGCGCTGCAGGCCGGCGGCGCCCCGACCGACGCCACGCTGGACGCGCTGGCGGGCACCCAGCGCAGTTCGGCGGTGACCGATTACGACATGAGCTCCGGCAGCAATGGCTACACCACCGAGTTCAAGAACGCGGTGGGCGGCGAGAGCATCGTGGGCGTGGCGGGCACGCTGAGCGTGACCCTGGGCAACAGCGCCACCAGTGCCGGCCTGTCCTATGTGCACAACGACATCCGCACCACCTACGACGCCGAGCTGGACGCCGGCGTCACCGCCACCGGCCAGGTGAGCGTGACGGCGCTGAGCCGGGCCGACATCGTGGGGGTGTCGGCCGGCGTGGGCGCCACCAAGGGCAAGTTCTCGGGCATGGGCTCGGCCTCGGTCAACCTGATCGGCCAGCGCACCCAGGCCCAGGTGACCGGGGGCTCAGTCACGGCCGCCGGACTGGCCCTGCAGTCGGACACCAAGGGCAACAGCTTTGCCCTGGCCGGCAACCTCAGCTTTGCCGTGGGCAGCGGCAACGGCAGTGCCGCGGGCGCGGCGGTGGCCGTGACCCAGACCGGCACCCGCACCTACACCTCCGGCTCCAGCACCCTGGGCACCCGGGCTGCCGGCAACACGGCGAGCATCGACAGCGCCACGGTGAACGTGGGCACCGGCACGGTGCAGGTGCAGGCCAACAACACCAGCCACACCCGTTCCATCGCGGCCTCGGGCGCGGCCTCGGACGGCAATGTGGGCTTTGCCGGCACCGTCACGGCCAACGAGCTGGGTGACGACACCTCGGCCATCATCGACAACTCGCTGGTCACCGCCGGCACGGTCACGGTGCGGGCGGGTGAGGCGGCAGCGGGCCGCACGGCCAGCATCCAGTCGCTGGCCGGCGGCCTGTCGGCCTCCAAGGGCTATTCGGGCGCCCTGGCCATTGGCGTAAACACCATCAACACGGTGCGCACGGCGCAGGTCACCGGCAGCAACCTGATCGTGTCCAACGCGGTCACGGTGCAGGCCAACGCCGAGGGCTCGATCAAGACCATCTCGGCCACGCTGGCCGGCGGCCAGACCTATGCCGCGGCCGGCTCGTTCAGCGTGAACACGCTCAACGCCGACATCCACGCGCTGTACGACAGCACCAGCGACACCGGCGGCCGGAACAGCCTGCGCGGCACCGCCGGCACCCTGCGGGTGCTGGCCAGTGGCACCGGCACGATCGAGTCGTTCGCCGGTGCGGTCTCGGGGGCGGGCACCGGCGCCATCGGCGGCGCCCTGGCCATCAACCGCATGGGCGAGGGCAGTGCGCGCCATCGGGTGCGCGCGTCCCTGCAGGACATCGATCTGCTGGCCCCGGCCAGTGTGGAGGTGGACGCATCGCTGACCAGCAGCATCGGCTCGGCGGCCGTCTCGGGCAGCGGCTCGGGCACGGTCTCCCTGACGGGCAGCGTCACCACCAACACCATCGAGGCGGAGGTGCAGGCCCAGATGCTGCAGGCCCACCAGACCGCCCACGCGGGCATGGTGACGGTGCGTTCCACCAACGATGCCGACATCTCGTCGCTGGCCGGCAGCGTGAGCGGCGCCGGCCAGAACGCCGTGGGCGTGGCCGTGGCCACCAACGCGATCGGTGGCGAGGTCTCGTCCACCGTGACCGACAGCACCCTGGCCGGTTCGGGCGCGGTGGTGGTGGAAGCCACCACCTCGGGCACCCTGAAGTCCGCTGCGGCCGGCATGGCCGGGGGCGTCACGGCGGGGGTGTCGGCCTCCAACACCACCAACGCCATCACCTCTACGGTGCTGGCGCAGATGACCGGCGTGACGCAGACTGCGGTCGCCGCGTCGGTGCGGGTGCAGGCGCAGGACAGCTCCACCATCCAGTCGATTGCAGGTTCGGTGGGCGTGGGCTCGTCGGCCGGCGGTGGCGCGGCCTTTGCCCTGAACTTCCTGGGCCGCACGGCGCTCGACGCCGACAGCAGCAAGGTGGTCAAGGCCGAGGTGGTCGACAGTTCGCTGCGCTCCAGCGGTGCGGTGCAGGTCAAGGGTCTGTCGACCTCGGTGATCGAGTCGATCGCGCTGGGCGTGGCCGGCAGCGGCACCACGGCGGGCTCGGGTTCGAGTACCACCAACCTGATGGAAGACGAGATCACGGCCAGCTGGTCAGGGGGCTCGCTCAATGGCGGTGCCACGTCGTTGCTGGTGAAGGCCGACGATCTGGCCTCGGTCAGCTCGCTGGCGGGCAATGTGGCGGGCGCCGGAACGGCGGCGTTCGGGGCGGCCATTGCGGTCAACCAGGTCGGCAGCGTCGTGAAGGCCCATCTCTCGGGCATGACGCTGGCCAGCACCGGCACCGCCGTGACGGTGGACGCCGACCTGCGCGGCGAGATCGAGTCGGTGGCCGCCTCGGGCGGTGCCGGCGGCACCGGCGCGGCCACCGGCAGTTTCACCACCAACGAGCTCACCGCCAGCGTCAAGGCCCAGGCCCTGAACCTGACGCAGAGCACCAGCGGCGGCGCCTTTGCGGTAAGCGCTGACAACGATGCCGACATCCTGTCGGTGGCCGGCACCGTCAGCGGCGGCGGCACCGCAGCGGCCGGCGTGGCCGTGTCGGTCAACGAGATCGGCGGCGACGTGACGGCCCAGGTGGCCAGCAGCACGCTGCGCGCCACCGGCGCGGTGACGGTGGACGCCACCTCGTCCGGCCTGATCAAGTCGGTGGCCGCCGGCGTGAGCGGCGGCGGCACGGCCGCACTCTCGGGCTCCAACACCACCAACGCCATCACCTCCACCGTGCTGGCCCAGATGAGCAGCGTGACGCAGTCGGTGGCGTCGTCTTCGCTGCGGGTGCAGGCGCAGGACAGCTCCACCATCCGGTCGTTCGCCGGTTCGGTGAGCGGCGGCGGCACGGCCGCCGGCGGTGCAGCGTTTGCGATGAACTTCCTCGGGCGCACCGCGACCGACCAGGACAGCAGCAAGCTGGTCATGGCTGAGGTGCTGAACAGCACGGTGCTGTCGGCGGGGGCGGTGCAGGTCCGGGGTCTGTCCACCTCGGTGATCGAGTCCATGGCCGTGGCCGTGGGCGGCAGCGGCAGCGTGGCCGTGACCGGCTCCAACACCACCAACCTGCTGGAAGACGAGGTGCTGGCCAACTGGACCGGTGGCTCTTTCACCGGCACGGCCAGCGCCCTGACGGTGCAGGCCGACGACGCCGCCACGGTGCGTACCCTGGCGGGCAATGTCTCAGGCAGCGGCGCTGCCGCCTTCGGTGCGGCGATCGCTGTCAACCGGATCGGCAGCCTGGCGCACGCCACGCTCTCGGGCGTGACGCTGGCCGTGACCGGCGCGGCCATCACGGTGGACGGGAAGCTGCGCGGCGAGATCGAGTCAGTAGCCGCTTCCGGCGCTGCGGCGGCGGGTGCCTCGGTCAATGGCAGCTTCACCACCAACGAGGTCCATGCCAGCGTGAAGGCGCAGGCGCTGGATTTCAACCAGACGGTCGACGGCGGCGCCTTCAGCGTGAGCGCCACCAACGATGCCGACATTGATTCCCTGGCGGGCACCATCATTGGCTCGGGCAGCGCCGCGGTCGGTGTGGCGGTGTCGGTCAACAACATCGGCGGCGATGTGACGGCGCGCATGGCCAATGCCGCGGTGCGCACCGGCGGCGCGGTGTCGGTGACGGCCGATACCAGCGGCACCATCCGGTCGGTGGCGGCTGGCATGGCCGGCGGCTCGTCGGCCGCTGCGGCGGGCTCCAACACCACCAACGCCATCACCTCCACGGTGCTGGCGCAGTTGTCGTCTATGCAGCAGTGGGGCGAACCGCCCACCACCATGGTGCGGGCGCGCGACAGCTCGACCATCGAGTCGCTGGCCGGCACCGTGGTCGGAGGCGGGGCGGCCGGCGGTGGGGCTGCGCTGGCCCAGAACTTCCTGGGCCGTAATGCGAACAACGAAGACAGCAGCAAGCTGGTCAAGGCCGAGGTGTCGGGCGGTGTCATGCGGACCACCGGCCAGATGCTGGTGGAAGCGTCGTCGGCCTCGACAATCCGCTCGCTAAGCATGGCAGCGGGCGCGGGCGGCACCGTAGCCCTGACCGGCTCGAACACCACCAACCTGCTGGAGGACGAGGTCATCGCCCTGTGGGACTCCGCCGGTATGGCGGTGCGCCCGGCCAATGCGGTCAAGGTCAGTGCCCGCCATGCGTCCACCATCGATTCGCTGGCCGGCAACCTGGCCGGCAGCGTCGGCGTGAGCGCCGGTGCGGCGCTGGCGGTCAACCGCATCGGCACGCAGACCCTCTCGACCATCAAGGGCAATTCGGGGGTGTATTCCCGCGACACCCATGTCGATGCCGAGAGCGATGCCCAGATCAACACGGTGGCCGTGGGCATGGCCGCTGGCATGAACGGCGCCCAGGGCTCGGTGGCGGTCAGCGTCATCGATTCGGACACCCGGGCGCTGATGGGCGGCGACAACGCCCAGCTCACCAACGTGGCGGCGACCGGCACCATCGCGGTCACGGCGCACAGCCGCGACCGTATCAAGGCACTGGCCGGCACCGCCAGCCTGGGCGGCCTGGGCGTGGGCCTGGGTGGCGGCATCGTCACCAACATCATCAGCAGCGACACCTTGGCCGGTGTGTCCGGCTCGAACACCCATGTCACCGCTCGGGGGCAGGGCAACGGCATCACGGTCAAGGAGAACGACCTGGCCAGCTACCCCGACCTGAGCCAGGTCACCGAGCTGTCCAACCAGGTGCTGACCGGGGCCACCCTCAAGACCCGCACGCACAAGGGCGTGGCGGTGCAGGCCACCTCGATCCAGCAGATCGGCGCCATGACCGCCGTGGCCAGCGGCGGTGCGGTCGGCGCGGCCGGGGCCTCGATCAACGTCGACCACATCGGCGGCACCACCCGGGCCTATGTGGTGGACATGCCGTTCATGAACGACGATCCGAACAGCGTCGGGACTGAGGCTGAGAATGTCGCCGTGATGGCCGCCAACCACGCCATGGTGGCCAGCTCGGCCACCGCGGTGGCCATCGGTTCGGTGGGCGTCGCGGGTGCCATGGGCACCGAGATCATCGACCGCAGCACCAAGGCCGAAGTCATCAATTCGGTGCTGCGCTCGACCAACGATGTCGCCGTCAAGGCGGTGTCCACCAACGCGGTGGCGCAGATCTCGGCCGGTGCGGCGGGGGGAGCGGCCTATGGCGTGGCCGGCAGCGGCGATGTGGTGCTGCTCAAGGGCAACACGCAGGCGCTGGTGGACCGTTCGAGCGTGTTTGCCAAGAACCTGTCGGTCGTGGCCGACGGCAGCAACCTGTCCAACCTGGTGGCGGGTTCGGCCAGCTATGGCGGGGCCCTGCTGGGCTCGGGCGTGGGCCTGAGCTTCACGGTGAATGTTTCGGGTTCCACGGTGCGGGCCCTGATCGACGACACCGATGTGCGCGCCGACGGCGCGGTGGTGGTCGACGCGGACAACCGCACCACCTCGCTGTCGGTCAGTTCGGCGGCTGCCGTGGGCGGCTCCACCGGGGTGGCCGTGGGGGCCTCGGTGAGCGTCATGGAAGGCGCCACCGAAGCCGCGGTGACCGGCACCACCACCATCAGCCGGCGCACGCGCGCCACCGGCCTGGTGGCCTCGGCGGAAGACGCGGCCTTCACCCTCAACCTGGCCTCGCCCTTCGACCTGGTGGATGCGTCCAACCAGGGAACGATCCGGCTGTTGCTCAGCGATGTGAACGGGCAGGTCAGCTCCGGCACGGCGGTGGTCACCCTCACCGACGGCGAGAACACGGTCACGGCGGCGCGCCAGTCCGACGGCAGCTACCTGGCCAATGCGTCCACTCTCAACGACGGTGTGCTGATGGCCCAGGTGGTCATTGCCGAAGGGGGCGTGAACAAGGTGGCCACCACCACGCTGAGCAAATCCACCGGCATCAATGCCTCGGACCTTGACCCGGTGGCGGCCAACCTGCCGGCGGCGCAGACCCGCATCTCCACGCTCTCCGGCTTTGCAAAGGTGGACACCCGCAACCAGAAGGCGGTGAACTTCGTGCTGAAGTCCGATACCGGACCGACGGCCGATACCACGGCCAGCGTGACCGTCTCGGACGGCACGCGCCAGGTGGCCGCTACCTTGAATGCCGACGGCTCCTACACCGCCGACGTCAGCTCCCTGGGCGACGGCACGCTCACGGCGTTGGTATCCACGACCCTGCCTGACGCATCGGTGCAGACGGCCCGGGTGACCTTCCAGAAAGAATCGGGTGCCACTTCGTTGAGGGTGACCGCCGACGAGACCGTCACCCTCAACCAGAACGCCGGTCAGGTCGGTGTGGGCGGCGTCAACGGGGTGGGCACCTCGGCCAACCTGGTGATCGGCAAGAGCACGGTGGACGCGACCCTGAGTGCCACCAGCGTGCTTGTCTCGGGAGAGCTGACGGTGGCCGCCGAGCGCTCGGCCGACATCGACATGATCACCGCCACCGCTGGCGGTGGCGGCAATGTGGGCGTGAGCGGTGCGGTGGGCGTGCTGCTGTTCGGCAGCGCGCCCGACAGTAACGCCAGCACCGAGCTCAATGGCAATGGCGGCACTCTGAGCCAGGTGGGCGTGGCCACCAAGGCTGACCGGAGCCAGGGCACGGGTAGCGGCCTGAGCAGCACCGAGACCACGGCCCTCAACACCGGTGGCAGGTACGACGCCCAGGCCGCCTTCACCGGCGCGACCGGTTCCCACCGCACCTCGGCCACCGTGTCGGCGCCCACCATCGTGGCGGGCTCGCTGACGGTGCGCAGCCTGGACCGCATGGCGGTGGACAACAACGCCGGCGGCGTAGCCCTAGGCGGCTCGGCCGGCGTGAGTGCCGGCGTGGCTGTGACCCTGCTGGGCGGCGCGAATAACGCGGCGGTGTCTTCGGGCAACCTGATCGTGGGCGGCGGCGTGTCGGTGGAGTCGGGCATGCGCACGCCCGGCAGCGGCAAGCCCTCGATCGAGAACCGGGCGGTGGCCGGCGCGGGAGGTTTCGTGGGCGTGGGCGCGGCGGTGGCGGTGGCGACCAATGCCACCGCCAGCAGTGCATCACTCACCGGCGGCCTGCAGGCTGGCGGCACGGTGAATGTGCGCGCCCTCGACCAGACCAGCCTGCTGAGCGAGGCCACAGGCGCCTCGGCGGGTGCTCTGGCGGTGGGCGCGGTGGTGGCCACGGCCGAACAGACCGGCAGCGTGTCCACCTCGCTCGGTGGCACTCTGGCCAGCCAGGGCTTCAGTGCCACGGCCGAGCGCGACGCCAGCACCGTGGCCAAGGCCCGTGGGGGCGTGGCCGGTGTGGTGGCTGGTTCTGGCGCAGCAGCCACGGCCAGCGACGCGGGCAGCGTGACGCTGAGCCTGGCCAGCGGTACCGCTATCGATGCTGGGAGCGGGAGCCTGAGCCTCCTGGCCAAGTCCAACCCGTCAGCCGATACCGACGCCTTTGGCGTCTCGGTGGCGGCAGGCGCTGCGGTGGGTGTGTCGGTGGCCCTGTCCGAGGTGCAGACCGAGGTGCAGGTGCTGGCCAGCGGTCCGGTGAGCCTGAGCGGCGACGACCTGCTGGTGAGTGCCGTGCTGGGCAGCGGCCAGGGCGCGGTGAAGGCCGAGGCCACGGCCGGCGGCGGTGGCCTGCTGCTGGGGCTGCAGGGCGCGGCGGCCATGGCCAGCAACCAGGGTCTGGCCGAGATCAGCCTGGGCAGCGTGACTCTGGCGGCCACCGGCGACGTGGCGATTGCGGCCAACGACGCCATGACCGCCAGCGCGAGCGCCACAGGCGTGGGCGTGGGTTTTGTGGGCGCGGGCGTGGCAATGGCGCGCACCGAAAGTACGTCCAGCGTGAACCACCAGATCACCGCCCTGGGCGGACGGGTGGGGGGCAACCTCTCCCTGAGTGCGCGTGGCGACGAGTCGGTGGACGCCGATGCCGTGGCCGGCACCGGAGGTGTGGTGGCCGGTGCGGGCGCCGAGGCTACGGTGAGCCACCAGCAGGACGTCAGCACGGTGGTCGGCACGGCCGCTGCCGGCCTGCTGGTGACCGGTACCACCACCCTGAGCGCCGACCGCCGGGTGCGCTACGACAGCCAGACTGAAACCGTCAATGCCTCGGCTTTTGGCGGTTCCGGTGCGGTGACCCGTGCCAGCCTGACCGGCTCGGCCATGGCCCGGCTGGACGACGACGCCATTCTTACCGGCGGCCAGCTGCGGGTGCTGGCCACCAACGATGTAGAGCGCAGCGACCTGACGGCCGTGAGCGCACGTGGGGGCGGCGGTGGCGTGATTGTCGGCGCGGGTGCCGATGCGGTGACCGTTATCAACGGCACCGCCACGGCCGAGTTGGGCGACGACGTGACCCTGGTTCTGGGCGGGGCCTCCAGCGGTCTGCTGGAACTGCGGGCCTACAACCAGCTGCGCGGTTCTTCCGTGGGCCGCCTGGACGTGGGCGGGGCGCTGCCGATCGCGCTGGTGGACACCGAGATCCGGTCCACCGCCACGGCAGATGCCCGCCTGGGTGCGCGCAACGACATCGAGGTGGCCGGCGAGGTGTATGTGAACGCGATGTCGTATGTCGACATCGAGGCCAATACCATCACCAAGACCTACGGTGCAGCCGCCGGTGCACAGGGCGATGCCCTGGCGCATGCCACGGTGAACAACCGGGTCACGGTGGGTGCCGACACGGTTCTGCTGGCCGAGGGCGCGGTGTCGCTGCTGGCCGGCCAGGACCGGGACTTCTGGCGCAACAAGAGCTTCATCACGGCCCGTGCCGACCTGTTCAACCATGCCGCAGTGCCGGTGTCGGTCAACCCCGACGCGGACGCGAAGCTCACGCTGAACAACAACGTCACGGTGCTCGGCGACGAGGTGCGTTCGGGCGGCACCATCCAGGTCGGCGGCATCGAGGGCACCTATGTGGTCCAAGGCCGTGGCAAGGTGTCGGACTGGACGCGCGATGTGGGCGAGCTCATCGGCATCAGCAGCGAGTACGGCAGCTCGGTCAAGGTGCTGAATGCCGACACCTCTCTCAACGGCGTGCTGGAGGCGGGCTATGGCAACAAGCAGATCATCGTGATCCAGCCCAACGGTCAGCTCGACACCAGCAAGACCCAGGGCAACATCCGGTACACCATCACCACCGAGGACCTGGCCGCCACCGGCGTGGCCTACCTGGACACGCTCTACGCCCAGCTGAGGAACTACGGCGACAACGACCCTACCACCGACAACGAGGTGGAGACCTTCGTGAAAGCCGAGATCGCCTTCTACCTCGACTCGCTGGTGCGCGAGGGCTTCGCCACCCGCGAGGTCGATCCGGCCACTGGCCTGACCGAGGTGGTGCCGCTGGAGAAGGTGCCGGGCACTTTCCTGACGCTGCAGAACGTGCGGGCCGGCAGCGGCAACGTGGAGCTGTTCGGCAACAACGTGACCGGCAACGCCAGCATCGTGGCGCGGGCCGATTCGGAGATCCTGATCGACAACAAGAGCCCGATGAACATCCGGGTCAAGGATCTGGTCATCGACAGTTCGGGCGGTTTTGCCAAGTACAACGGCGTCTACCTCACCCAGAGCAACGGCTCGGACATTGCCACCTACAACCGCGACACCAAGACAGGTCTGGCCTTCACGGTGGACAGCATCGACACCCGGGGCGGCGCGTCGGCCGAGCAGCTGCCCTCGCTGAAGGTTCTCAACTCCTACCAGTCGACCGGTGCGACGACGCCTCAAGCCGTGCCGGTTACGGCTGCCGACGGCAGCACCATCGACCTGCGCCAGGACCAGCTGCGGGCACCGGAGATCCGGGTCAATGGCCTGCTCTACAACAAGCTCGGTCCGGTGATCCTGTCGAACACGGCGGGCAGCATTTCGGTGATCCGGGAGGACCCGGCCTACGTGCCCCGCATCGACGGCCTGGAGGTGCAAGTCAATGCGGGCAAGAACATCGTGCTGTCCTCGCCCAGCGTGAGCCAGTCGGTGGGCGGTTCGCCCGAGAACCTGTATGCGGTGGCCTACACCACCGACCAGCAGACCAAGCTCGACACCATGGGCGTGGTGCGCTGCGGCACCGCCCGCGCAGGAGTGGCCGGCTCCATGAGCTTTGATGCGAATTGCACCCGCAACGGCGCGGGCGGCATCTTTGCCAGTGGCGGCATCTTCCTGGGCGCACGCTACCTCAACGTCAACGGCACCATACAGTCGGGTCAGCCCGACTACAAGCTCACCCTGACCAACGCCAGCGTGAACTCGATCATCAGCGCCTGGGAAAAGCAGTGGACCGAGAACCGTGGTGCCTACCAGGCGCAGGGTCGCTCGTCGCTGGTGCAGGTGGCCGGTCGCCGGCCGACCGACAACGAGTCCGAGATCCAGAAGCAGTTCGCCAACGGCACCATCAACGAGGCCCGGCGCAATGAGCTGCTCACCGAGATGGCCAACCGGCGGCTGGAACCGATCGTCTACTACGACGCCGAGTCCGACCGCCTGAAGGTGGCGGCCACCAACGTGACCGGAGGTCTGGTGGAGGTGGTGGGCTCCATCATCAACACCGGCGGCGGCGTCATCCGTGCGCTCGACGGCCACGCCCGCTTCGACATCGACAACCAGACCGGCTACGCCATGGATCTGCTGGGCCTGGACACCGGCGGCGACGCCGGCGTGGTGCGCATCACCGACCTGGCCTACCCGGTGTACAGCGGCAGCAACATCGTGGGTTACCGGGTCACTACCTACCAGCGCGACGCCAGCGGGGCCTACAAGGCCACCACCACCGCGGGTCGTGGCGGCTCGGTGATCGGCACACCCAGCAACTCCACGCTGACCAGCCCCAATGCCTTGCGCCCGGAGCTGCGTGCCACCTTCAGCTATGCGCCGCTGCCCAACAGCAACTACGTGTGGTCGGCCGGCTACGAGTACGGGCAGGAGAAACGCTACTGGTACCAGAAGTCCTCGGCGCTGTGGGGCGCCATCAACCTGGGCACCATCACCTGGAACAGCGTGAACGTCATCAACAAGACGTCCTCGGCCATGCCTGAGGGCATCTACGTGACCACCGCCAACGCGCCTGCGCAGAAGTTCTCGATGGACATGCAGACCTACGCCACGGCGGCGGAGAAGGAGATCTACTACCGCAAGTGGAAGAAGTGCGGCTTCCTGTGTTTCAAGAAGACCTACTACGTGGACTACCGCACCGAGGTCGGCCAGCGCGATGTGTTCACCCAGCGCGTGCGCGCCGACAACCCCATTGCCATCGAGCTGGTGGGTTACAGCACAGGCCTGATCGACATCACCAGCATTGGTGACATCGGCATTTCCGGTGCACTCAAGAACACCAGCGGCCTGGTGAGTATCGACTCGGCCAATGGCCGCATCCAGCAGCTCAGCGGCGGCACCTCGGTGTCGGGCAACGACCTGCGGTTCTATGCTGCGAAGGGAATCGGCGAGGAGGGCGCTCCGGTCAATGTGATCACCGGCACCGGCTCATTCACCGCGCAGTCTGACAGCGGCAACGTCGCCTTCCAGAGCCTTGGAGGTGCGATGCGCATCAACCAGGTCTCCACGACCGGCAAGGTGTGGCTGATGGGCGATGAAGACATCGTTGGCGTGAACCCGAACACGGTTCACGTCTCGGGCAGCCGGGTGGAGCTGTCCGCGCCGCGCGGCGGTATCGGGGCGTTCAATGCCGACGGCAGTGTCAGGTCCACCCTCAACATCCAGACCGAAGACTCGGCCGGCGGCGGCATCACCGCCCATGCGGCGGGCGGCATTGCGCTCAAGCAGGGCACGGGCAACCTGTGGGTCAATCAGGTGGCGTCCAGCGGTGGCGACGTGTATATCGAGACCGCCGGCGACCTGATCGACAACAACCGCAACGAGTCCCGTGACGTGCGCACCGAGCAGGAGCTGCTGGCGCTTTGGAACGCGGCGGCGCTGCAGGGCACCGACGCGCAGACCAGCGTGGACCGGACGCTGCGCAACACCCGTCTGCAGTACCGCCGCTACTGGAGCCTGCGCAATGCCAGTGCCACCAGCATCAACCCGAGCACCGGCCAGGTCACGGCCTTCTCGGCCGATCCGGTGGATCCGAACTTCGAGTTCCAGTTCTCCACCGTAGAGCGCGAGCGCCTCGCCGCCACCGGTTTGACGGCAGCTCAGATCGACGCCATGGAGGATGCGCGCACCGATGAGTTCACGGGCCTGCATGCGCTCTATGGCTCGACCTCCTACCAGGTGCGCGATGACCACATCATCACGGCGGTCAACACCGCCAACCTGGCCACCGGCAAGCCCGCGGTGGACGCCCTGTCGACCTGGAGCGACACCGAGCTGCGCAGTCCGCTGCCCAAGGCGATCTTCTCGAAGTCCACCACCGACACTCAGACCCGAATCGAGGAACCCAACGTGGTGGGCAACCGCGTGGTGCTGCGCCCGGGCGGCAAGATCGGCCGGGACGAGGGCGCATTGACCATCGACCTGCGCAAGGCCGGAGGACTGACCACCGACGACCAGCTCACCATCATGTCGGCCGAGAGCGACGACATGACTCTGGACCGGACCAACTGGCGCCTGACGGTGGTCAAGAAGGACACCTTCAACGTACTGTCCAACCGCCTGAACGTGCTGTCCAACGGCTTCGTTTACCTGGGGGCCGACACCACCGATGCCTACCCCACGGGGGGCAACGCCAACCTGGAGCAGGTGACCGGCGCGGGCGAGGTGCGCATCAAGGTGAGCGGCTCCATCCTGAATGCCTCCAACAGCAGCGCCTCGGTGATCCAGGGCCACAAGGCGATCCTGGAAGCGGCTTCCGGCTCCATCGGCACCGCCGCCAAGCCGGTGACCATGACGCTGACCGGCGGCGGCACGCCCTCGGCCGCCACCCTGGTGGCGCGCGCCAACGACGGCATCTGGATCCGCCAGACCGGCGACATCCGGGCCGCCGACCTGTATTCGCCGGGCATGGTGTCGCTGACCGCGACGGGCTCGATCATCGACGCCCGCGGCAGCGAGCGCACCCGCTCGATCGAGGCGGGTGAGGCCGAGCTGGTGGCACTGGCCGGTTCGGTGGGTACCGCCGCCAACCCGATGGTGCTCAAGATGAGCGCCACCGGCGGCGTGAATGCCACCACGCCGGCCGGCTACTCCATGTACCTGCAGGGCGCAGAGACCGGCCTGACGGTGAAGAACCTCAGCTCCGGTCTGGACATCGACCTGTATTCGCCCACCGCCACGCTGCGTGCCCGGGGAGCCGTCAGCGCCGCCGGCCGCCTGGATGCCGAGGCCGCCGGGACCGGCGACATCATGATGGAGTCGGGATCTTCCTTTGTGGCCCGCGCCGGCGATGTGTCGCTGAGCGCGGACGACATCGGCCTGAGCCGGGTGGATGCCTCGCGCACCGCCGTGGCGGTGGCCCGCGGCAGCATCACCGACACCAGCGATGTGGAACCCACGGTCAACATCGCCGGCCGGGGCGTGACCCTGCTGGCCACCGGCTCGATCGGCACCGACGAGAAGCCGGTGGACGTGTTCACCAAGGAGATCACCAAGGTGGTGGCGGTGGGCGGCGGCAACGTCTGGCTCGACGCCAGCCAGGCCTCGCTGCGCATCGGGCAGGTGAGTGCCGGTGGCGACGCCGGTGTGGCCTCCAACTACTCGCTGATCGACGACAAGGGCACGCTGGCCCAGGCCGTGGAAGGCGTGAACGTGGAGATGCGTGCCGGCCAGGACATCGGTCAGTCGATCACACCGATCGCGGTCAAGACGGCCGCCAATGGCCAGATCCGCACGGTGCAGGCCGGCGGCTCGGCCTATCTGCGGCCCGCCCAGGGCCTGCTGCGCATCGGCAGTGCGTCGGCCGCTACGGGCCAGCTGGTGCTCAACGGCACACTGGGCGGCCTCACGGTGCTCGGGCCGCTGAGCGCTGCCCAGGGCGTTTCGCTGTCGGCCGGTTCCCAGGCGCTGACCCTGGGGGCCGACGCCGACGTCAGCAACGGCAGTGGCAGCGTGGTGCTGCAGGGCAGCACCATCACCATGGCCGACGGAGCCTCCGTCAATGGCGGGGCCGGTACGGTGGTCATGTCAGCCACCGGCAACATCGCCCTGACCGGCATCAGCTCGGCCCATGCCGGCTCGGGCGCCATCGTGGTCTCGACCACCAGCGGCGCCATCTCGGATGCCGGCGACACCGACACCGACATCGCAGTTCGCAGTGCAACCGGCGGGGTGGTGCTCACGGCCGCCGGCCACATCGGGGCCCCTGCGGCCGCTGCCGGTGCAGCCGGTCGCGCCCTGGAGACCAACGTGCCGGTGATCGTGGCCACCAGCCGCACTGGCGGCGTGCTTCTCGCCCAGGGCACGACAAACACCCGCGATGTGGTGGTGTCGGCGGTCTCGACCGCCGAGGTCAGCGCCCAGGGCAACCTGGTGGGCACCCGCGTGGCCTCCACCACCGGTGATGTCTCGGTCAGCAGTGCGCTGGGCGACGTTTCGGTGGCCAATCTGACTGCGGCCCGCGACCTGACGGTCACCGCCGCCGGACGTGTGACGACCAGCAGCGCGACCGCCACGCGCAACGCGACCCTCACCAGCTCTGGCACCGCCGCGGGCGGAGGGGGCATGACGCTGCCCTCGGTCACGGCCGGTGGAGCGCTCACCATCAGTGCTGCCGGTGCCACGTCCGACAGCACGCTGGGCAGCGTCACTGCCCGTGGCGGGCCGCTCACGCTCAGCAGTGGTCGCCTCCTGACTCTGACCACCGGCTCGGCCACCGGCCTGGTCAGTGCCTCGGCTGGCGGCCAGCTCAGCTTGGGCACGCTGACCAGCAGCGCCGGCGCCGTCAGCGCCAGCGCGGGCAGCACCCTGGGCTTCACCACGCTGAGCGCGGCCACCGGCCTGAGCGCCACCGCGGCAGGAGCCATCACGGGCAACGCCGCCAGCACCCGGGCTGGCACGGCAGCGATCACCAGCACCGGGGGTGGAGTGCAGCTGGCCACCGTCACCGGTCCGGCCGGCATCGTGGTCAGCGGCGTCGACGACGTCTCGTTGACCAGTGCTACCGCCTCGGCCGGTAACCTGTCGGCCACATCCAGCGCGGGGGGTCTGCGCTACGGCACGCTCACGGCGCGGGGTGTCGCCCTCGGCAGCGGCGGCTTGTTG
>Ga0208243_1000109_pt1 | contig 73480 bp, 61 predicted proteins | sample Subbio2Aug_QV12A_FD_184826 | JGI IMG/M metagenome (GOLD analysis project Ga0208243, IMG submission 184826) | Serpentinite rock and fluid subsurface biosphere microbial communities from McLaughlin Reserve, California, USA - CR12Aug_QV12A (SPAdes) | ecosystem: Environmental > Terrestrial > Deep... | reverse complement strand
CGCGCCGGCCGCCGCGACGAGGGCGCCGCCGACCGCCATGCCGAGGCCGGAGGCCCACCACACGGGCCGGATCTGCAGCGTACCCGCGACGTCGGTGCCGTAGAGGCCGCGGACCGTCGCCGCGACGTCGGGCAGAAGGACGGCGGCCACGAGATAGCCGAGAACGATCCCGACCGCGCCGGACAGCGTGGCCAGAAGGACGAGTTCGAGGATCATCAGCACGATCAGCCGGCCGAGCGGCACGCCGAGCGCGCGCAGCGTGCGCACCATGCCGCGCCGCTGCTCGAAGGCGAGCCCGATCGCTCCGTGCACGATGAAGATGCCGACGGCGAAGCTGAGGAAGCCGAAGGCGGTCAGGTTGAGGTGGAAGCTGTCGGTCAGCCGGCCGACGTCGCCCGCCCCGTCGGCCCGCTGCAGCACGAGGTCCGGCGCGACGTCGGCGAGCGGCCGCCGGCGCAGCGGCTGGACCTCCGCGACCACCAGCCGGCTGATCTGGCCCGCCCGGTCGAGCAGACGCTGCGCCACCCCGACGTCGGCGATCACGGTTCCCGGGGCGATCGTCGCATCGACGATCACCGGGTTCGGCAACGCGCCGCGCAGTGCCTCCGCCGCCTGTGGCGCGGCCAGCAGCGTGTCGGCCTCCAGGAAACCGGAAAGGTCGATGCCGCCGAGCGCCGCACTCGCCGCGGCCCCGGCCGGCACCGTCAGCGGGTCGATCCCGACCAGTCTCAGCGACGTCGTGCCCGCGCGAAGCCGGCCCTCGACCACCGGGCTGACCAGCCAGCCGGCGCGGCGCAATGCGACGAAGCGCTCCTGCGGCATCGTCTCCCCGGCCGCCGGCACGAGTTGGTCGAGCCGGCCCTCCCCCAGTGTCGCCGCCGCCGCGTCGTAGCTCGCGCGCGCCTCGGCATTGATCGCCTGCACCCCCGACCACAGCGCGGTCGCCAGTGCCAGTCCGACGACGAGGGTCAGGAACTGGATGCGGTTGCGGCGCCAGTGGGAGGCGAGCGCGGCAAGCGTCGCCGCGGTCATGCCAGACGCCCCTGGCTCAGATGCGCGTGCCGGCCGAGCCTGCCCGCCAGGCGCGGCGAGTGGGTGACCATCAGGAGCGCGGCACCCGCCTCGCCGACGAGCCCGAGGAACTGGTCCATCACCTCGTCCGCCGTCCTCTCGTCGAGATTGCCGGTCGGTTCGTCGGCGAGGATGAGGCGGGGGCGCGCGGCGAGCGTGCGCGCGATCGCCACGCGCTGCTGCTGGCCGCCCGACAGCTGCTCGGGATACTTGCGCAGATGCGGCTCAAGCCCCAGCGCCTCCGCAAGCCGGCCGAGCCTGTTCTGGTCAGGCGTACCCGAAAGCCGGGCCTGGAATGCGATGTTGGCCGCGACGTCGAGAGAAGGGATCAGATTGAACTGCTGGAAGACGATGCCGATCGCCTTTCGCCGCAAGGCCGCGCGGCCCCGGTCGTCCAGGGCCGTCACCTCCGCCCCGTCGATCAGGATGCGGCCCCCATCCGCGCGATCGAGCCCGGCCACGAGATGCAGGAGCGTGCTCTTGCCGGAGCCGGATTCGCCGGTCAGCGCCAGGCTCTCGCCTGCGCCGAGCGCCAGCGTCACCCCGCGCAGGACCGGGACCGGCCCGTCGGGACCGGGGTAGGATTTGGCGATGGCGTCGATTTCGAGAAGCATGCCCGGAAGCTATCGCACGCGGCGCGAAGGGGAAGCCATGCCTCCTGCGAATCCTCCGGAAGACGGCTGGTCCAGGGGCGGCGTGTGATGCAGTTCATAGAGGGCGCTGACGGCTTCTCCTATCCTTCATCGGACGGGGCACCTTCCACGAACGGGGGAACCGCATGGCAGAGCGTGACGTCAGGATCGCCAACTTCAACCTGTTGAACCTCAACCTTCCGGGCCAGCCGATCTATGGCGACCCCGGCTGGACCGACGAGCAATATGCCGCGAAGATCGCGTTCTCCCGGCGAGTTCTCGCCGCATTCGATGCCGACGTGATCGGCTTCCAGGAGTGCTGGGACGCGCAGGTCCTGCACGACATCTTCGCCGGAGGCGGGCTCGAAGGCGGCTACGACATCGTGGCGCGGACCCTCGATCCCCGCGGCATCCAGGTGGCTCTCGCCGCCCGAAAAGGCATGCTGCGCGGCGAACCGGTCTGGATCGACACCTTCCCGGAGGACGCCCGTTTCGTCGACCTCAAGGAAGAGCGCGACGCCGCGGAGTCCGTGAGCGTCACCATCGGCAGGTTTTCCCGACCGCTCCTGCGGGTGGTGGTCAACAAGGCCGCCGGCACGCCCGACATCGTCTTCTACGTGGCGCACCTGAAGTCCAAGGGGCCGACGGCACTCCGGAGCGACGATGCCAACCCCGTGCTCCGCTCGAACAGGTTCATCGCCCAGACGGTCGTGTCGCACGTCCGGCGAATGGTCGAGGCAGGTGCCTTTCGCGCCATTCTCGACGACGAGATGAAGGACAATGACAAGCCGGTCGTGGTGATGGGTGACCTCAACGACGGAACCACGTCGGTGACGACGGAACTCATCAGCGGAAGTCCCGGCTACCGGTTCTTCGCCAAGAGCGTCGCGGGGCTGAAGTCGGATGCGGGGCTCTACACGGTCGAGAAGCTGCAGCAGCTCCGCTCGTTCCGCCACGTGTACTTCACCTACATCTTCAGGAACCAGATGGAATCGCTGGACCACATCATGGTGTCCGACTCCTTCTACGACCACTCGTCGATCCGCAAATGGTCGTTCCGGGAGATGCAGGTGCTCAACGATCACCTCACGGCCACCGAGGCTGAACGCAGGCGGCTCGGCTACAATGACCACGGCATCGTCGTCGCGCAGTTCGACTGGAACCCGATGATGGAAGAAGCCGAGAAGATCGTCGCGGGAAACACCGGCTGACCGCCGCCGCTCAGCGGTCCGGAAGGACGACTGCCCGGCGCGGCACCGCCAGCCAGATGACGTGCCGTGCCCCTCCGCCGCCGCGCCGGGCGCGAGCCCTCGTTTCCTCGACCTCGAAACCGGCCTGCCCGAGGCGGCGGGTGAAGCCGGCGTCCGGCCCCGACGACCAGACCGCCAGCACGCCGCCCGGCCGCAGCGCGGCCCGCGCCGCGGCGAGCCCGGCGTGATCGTAGAGGGCGTCGTTCGCCGCGCGGCTCAGCCCTTCCGGCCCGTTGTCGACGTCGAGCAGGATCGCGTCGTAGGAGGCCTTCGCCGATCGGATCAGGTCGGCGACGTCGCTCTCGCGGACGGCGACCCGCGGATCGTCGAGGCATCCGGCGAACAAGGCGGCCATCGGCCCCCGCGCCCACGCGACGACCTCAGGCACCAGTTCGGCGACCGTCACGCGGGCGCCCGGCGGAAGCGCGGCCAGCGCGGCGCGCAGCGTGAAGCCCATGCCGAGCCCGCCGATGAGGACGTGCGGCGCAGCGCGGCCGCCGATGCGCGCGCAGGCCAGCTTCGCCAGCGCCTCTTCGGAGCCGCTCAGGCGGCTGTTCATCAGCTCGTTGGTGCCGAGCATGATCGAGAACTCGCCGCCGCGCTGCTTGAGCCGCAATTCGCCGCCGCCGGGTACGCGCGCGCTGCCGAGCTGGATCCAGGGTATCATCGGTCTTCCATAGGCCGCCCGGTGGCCGGCGACAACGCCGGTCGCATCGATGGCCGAGACGGACCGGGTTGCTGCTTGCCCCGGCGCCCCCGTCTCGTGCTATGGCGCTGGCACGGTCGCCGGGTGGCGACCGCGGGCATGGATTTCGGGAGGCGACGCGACGTGCAGGAACTGGATTGCGTGAGCGACGGCGGCATTTTGCGCCTGACCCTGAACGTACCGGGCAAGAAGAACGCCCTGACGGACACGCTGCGCGCCGAACTGCGCGAGGCGATCGCGTCAGCCCAGGACGATGCAGGCGTGACGGCCATCATCCTCTCCGGCGCCGGCGGGAGCTTCTCGTCGGGCGGCGACATCTCGGCCATGACGAGCGATCCCGACGTTGCGCGGCGGCGGATGCGGATCCTGCACGACATCGCGCGACTACTGATCGCCGGCCGCAAGCCCTCGGTGGCGGCCGTTGCCGGCCCGGCCTTCGGCGCCGGTTTCTCGCTCGCGCTCTGCTGCGACGCCGTCGTCGCCGACACGACCGCAAAATTCTGCGCCTCGTTCGGCCGCATCGGCCTGCCGCCGGACATGGCGCTCGGCTGGACCCTTCCCGCCCGGATCCCGACCGCCAGCGCGCGGCAGCTGCTGCTGTCGGGGCGGATCGTCGATGCTGTGGAAGCCGGCTCGCTCGGAATCGCCGACGAGGTGGTGGAGCCTGCCGCTCTCGGTGCTGCGGCCGATCGGTGGGCGGCCGCCCTCTCGGCGAACCTGCCCGGGCCGAAAGGCCACCTGAAAGCGCTGATGGCCATCGACACGCTCGAGCGCGTGCTCGCCGCGGAGATGGAGGCCTACGTCGCCTGCCTGGCGTCGGAGGAGCATCGCCTGGCTCGGGAAGCGTTCCTGTCGAAAAGCAGGCCGAAGGCCTGACCGGGGGACATCGTCCGGAGCGATCAGCCGCTCCCGGCCTGATGCCTGGCCGGATCGTGGAACTGCGGGAGCCGGCGCTGGACGAGGCATTCGATCGGCTCGGGCTTGTGGAACAGGTACCCCTGCCCGAAGCCCACATGCATGCCGTGGAGGATGCCGACGGTGTCCTCATCCTCGATCTTCTCGGCGATGACGTCGTAGCCGAGCCCACGCGCCACGCGGCTGATCGACGAGACGATCTGGCGATCGAAGCGGCTTGTCGCGAGGTTCTCGACGAAGGATCCGTTGATCTTCAGGCTGTCCACCGGGAACCGGCGCAGGTAGTCGAAGGATGACAGCCCGGCGCCGAAGTCGTCCAGGCTGATCCTGCAGCCATGGTTGCGCGCCTGACGGACGAATCGGTCTGCGGCTTCGAAATTCGTGACCGCTGCCGTCTCGGTGATCTCGAACACCACCCTTTCCGGACTGGCGCCGGTCTCCCTGACGAGGCCGTGCACGTAGTCCCAGAGCTGCGGATCGCTCAGCGTCTGCGCCGAAAGGTTGATGCCGAGGGTCAGCCCGCCAGGCTGCATAACGTGGCCGTGCTCGCGCAGGACCTTGGCGACGATCCAGCGGTCGAGCGCCGCAGCACGCCCGAAACGTTCGGCCGCGGGAATGAAGGCTGCCGGCGGCACCGGATGTCCCCGGCGGTCGACGAGGCGGGCCAGAACCTCGATCTTCTCCCCGGGAGCATCCCGGCTCGCGAGCGAACGGATTTCCTGGCCGTACAGCCGGAGCCTGCCGTCATCCTTGGCATCGGCGATGTCGCCGACCAGACGGGCGGCGGTCAGGCGCGACACCAGCCGCTCGCCGGTCTGCGAATGCGCGACCAGCCGGTTTCGTCCCGCGGCCTTGGCCGCATAGCACGCATCGTCGGCATGGGCGATGACGTCGGGCGCATGCAGGCCCTCCTCGGCCACGATGATGGTCCCGACGCTGGCACCCAGCCGGCGATAGCTCGCATTGCTGCCGAGGTCGGCAGCGCCGATGGCCGCGAGCATGGCCTGCGCGTGGCGCTCCGCGTCCTGCGCGTCTTCGCAGTCGACGATGACCGCGAACTCGTCGCCGCCGAGGCGGGCGACGACGGAACCGCCGGGCACGCTGTCGACCATGGCACGCGCGATCATCACCAGCGCGCGGTCGCCTGCGGCATGTCCGGCGTAGTCGTTCAGCGCCTTGAAGTGGTCGAGATCGACATAGAGCAGCGCGAAGGGCCGAGCGCCCGCGGAGGTGACGCGCGCCTCCAGCATGTCTTCGAACGCCGCCCGGTTGAGAAGCCCCGTCAGCGGATCGTGCCGGGCGGCGTGGGCGAGTTCGCGCTGCGTCTTCTGCTCGTCGGTGACGTCGAGGAGCGTATGGACGAAGCCGCTGACGGAACCGTCGGCACGGGTGACCGGGTTGGTCGTGCAGCGGACCAGGATGCCGCGCCCGTGGTCGCCCGGAAGCACCATCAGGCCGGCGGACGTCGCATCGAAGCCAGGCAGGTCGCCCACGATCCCCGGCGTGGTGAAGAGTTCGCCGATCCGCTGGCCCATCAGGGCCTCCGGCGCCGCACCGAACATCTCCGCTGCGGCGGGATTGGCGAAGGTGATTCGGTCCTCGCGGTCGGTGCTCACAACGCCGTCGCTGACGGACGCCAGCGTCACGCGCAGCCGCTTCTCTTCGTTGCGGAGGCTTTCGGCGGCGATCATCTCCTCCGTGATGTCGCGGACCGTGCCGACGACGCTGCCCTGCGGCATCGGCTCCGGGGACAGCCTGGCCAGCGTCTCGAGATGCCGCACCTCGCCGCCCGGACGGACGATCCGGTAGCGCATCCGCCGGTCGCCGTGATCGAAGAGCGAGAGATCCGCATGCGTCGCCACCGCCTCGTCCCGGTCGTCGGGATGGAGGAAGGCGACCCAGGTGTCGCTCGGGACGGTGCCTTCCTGCGGCGGAAGGCCCATGATGACATGCGTGTTCGTATCCCAGTAGCTCCGCCGCGAGGCGATGTCGAAGCACCAGATGCCCGTACGGCTGGCGGCAAGCGCCAGCGCGAAGCGCTCCTTGATGCTGTGCAGCGCCGCCTCGGACGCCTTCTGGCGGCTGATGTCGGTCTGAACCCCGATCACCCGCAGCGGGGTTCCCGCGGCGTCTCGCTCGACCACGCCTCCGCGGTCGAGCACCCAGACCCAATGGCCGTCCTTGTGGCGCAGGCGCATTTCGGATTCGATGAACGGCGTCTCGCCGCGCAGGTGCCGCTCGCCGTCGGCGATCGACCGTGCGCGGTCGTCGGGATGCATCAACGCGAGCCAGAGATCTCCGTCCTGGGGAAGTTCGCCCGGCTCGTAGCCGAGCATGCGAAACCAGGTATCCGAGTAGACGCAGGCACCGGTGCGCAGGTCCCAGTCCCACACCCCGAGGCTGGCCCGTTCCAACGCATGCGCCCAGACATCCACAGCTGCGGAATCGGGCTGTCTCGTCACCCCCATCCAGGTCTCCCGGCGCTTCGCCCTGTCGTCGTGGGAGATCCTACGGTCGAATCCGGAACATTACGTTAAGTGCATGAGAGGAGGCGTCGCCGCCGAAGACGGCGACCGCAGCGGGGACGAAGTTCCCGTCGTTTCTCCCGAGCCGGAAGCGGTGGATGCCGGCGGTCGGCCGCGCGAGGGGCCGGAGCCCCGGCACGACGCCCTTCAGCCGGTCCTGCGCAGCGCCGCTGCCTGCACCGTCTCGTTGGCCCAGTCCGCCGAGGCCTTGATCCCGCCCAGCGGAAAGAAATGCACCTGTTCGATCAGGCTGCCGGAATTGGCCGCCTTGTAGGCCGCCAGGTCGCCGAGCACGTCGGTCGGCTCATAGGGCATGACGAGCTTGCGGATGTCCATGGCGCGCCGCTGCAGCACGCGGATCGACGGGCCGACGCCGCAGGCCATGGCGAACTTGATCAGGGTCTGAAGCTTCGCGGGACCGGCGATCCCCACATGGATCGGCAGCGCGACGCCCGCCGACTTCAACCGCTCGGCCCAGGCGATCACCGGCTCCGCCTCGAAGGCGAACTGCGTGGCGATCGCCATGGCCGCGTCGGTCCGCTCGGAAAAGGCCTGCTTCCACTGCAGCGCGGCATCGACCTGCCGCGACGAGCCGTCGGCGTCGATGTCCTTGTTGCCTTCCGGATGGCCTGCGACGTGCAGGCGCTTGAAGCCGTGCTTGTCGAATAGCCCGCTCTCCATCAGGTCCATCGAGCTGGTGAGGTCGCCGTGCGGATTGGTCACGCCGCCCGCCAGCAGCAGCGCCTGGCTCACGCCGGCATCGCGATAGCGCAGGATCCAGTCCTCGAGCATGGCCCGGTCGCGGATGATGCGCGCCGGGAAATGCGGCATGACGGGGAAGCCGTCGCGCGAAAGCCGCGCCGCGGTCTCCACCATTTCCTCGATCGGCGTGCCCTCGATATGGGCGATGTAGATACGCGTACCCTCGGGCAGAAGCGCCTTGAAGTCCTCGATCTTGGCCGCGGTGCGGGGCATGACCTCGATGGAATAGCCCTCGACGAAAGCGCCGGTCAGCGCCTCGGAACCGGCAGCGGATCCCTCGGTCGCGGCTTTCTTGAAAAACGCCATGGTCGTCCTCCCTTGCTGGGTCATGTATACACGACAGGTATGCATGTCGGCAACCCGGCTGCGACACGCCGCGACGCAATTGCACGGCGAGGCCGGTTTCCGCGCATCGAAGCCGGACGAGCGATGGCGAGAGTCAGCCTCTCCCCTCAGCCATGCATACATTCCCCGATCGCCCCTGCAGCGACGATCGGCATTTCCAGGTCGGCGAAACATCACCGACGAACCACAATGGCCCGGAAGCCCTTGCCGCCATCGCGTCGGCGCGCCATCGGATCGACCAAAAGCGACGGGCGGCGGATTGCTCCGCCGCCCGCGCATCCTTCTTCGGTCGGACCGGGCCCGCGCGACGCCCAGCGTCAGCGCGACGCCTTGGTGCGCCAGCTGTCGGCGTAGTTGGTGCGTGCTTCGGCCGCGTAGGGCGTCTGGGAGACGCGGACGCGGATTTCGGCCTGCTTGTGCTTCTCCGCCGAGGTCTTGCCGGTCTGCTCCGGCTCGCCCCACTTCAGCGTCAGCACGTCGCCGATCTGGATGTCCTGGTCGACGACGCCGAGCGAGAGCATGCAGCGCTCGTTGTAGGAGTAGCCGTTGAACATCGACATGCCGACCATCTTGTCGCCGTTCATGACCATGTCGGCGGAGGTGGAGGCGTAGTTCGGCTGCGGGAAGTCGATCCACTTGTAGTGGTCCTCGCCCGGCTTGAAGGCCGACGCGATGACCTTGACGACGTCCTCGGCGTTCCACTCGAAGGTGACCTTCTTGCGGTTCTTGCGCTCCTTCATCTTGACGAGCGCCTCCTTGCCGACGAAGTCCTGCTTCTTCCAGCCGATGTAGAAGTCGTAGCCGAGCTCGAACGGGTTGACGTAGTAGTCCTCGATGTTGTCGGACACGAACGAGCCGCCGATGGCTCCGGCCGCCTCGTAGCTGTCGGCGCCGAGCCACTCGCGGTAGTCGGCCAGCATGCCGTCGCCGGTGTAGATGCCCGGCAGCGGCGACGGGATCCAGCCCGACTCCAGCGTGTTGGTGGAGTAGGCGCGGCTGCCGCAACGCACGAGGTTGACGCCGGCCGCCCGGGCCGCCTCGAGGATGGCGCCGAGCACGTAGCTCTTGTCCTCGTAGGGACCCCAGATCTCGAGGCCCGGCGCGCCGGACATGCCGTGGCGCAGCGCCTGGACCTTGCGCGAGCCGACGTTGATCCAGTCGACGTGGAAGAACTTGATCTCCGGGATCGGCCCGCCGTTCATCTTCTCGAAGACCTTCGGCGCATCCGGACCCTGGATCTGGAAGCGGTAGTGGGTGCGCAGGACGCGCTCGCCCTCGGGCCGCGACGGCGAGCGGGGATCGTACTTCAGGCGCACGTTCCACTTGCCCCAGGCCGCGCAGAACATCAGCCAGTTGGAGGTCGGCGCCCGGCCGACGAGGATGAACTTGTCCTGGCGTTCGCGGAAGATGATGTGGTCGCCGATGACGTGGCCGTTCGGGGTGACCGGCACGTAGTGCTTGGCGCGGTTCAGGTCGAAGTTCCCGAAGGAATTGATGCCGTGATAGGCGAGGAATTCCTCCGCCTGCGGCCCTTCCACGATCAGCTCGTCCATGTGGTGCGTCTGGTCGAACAGCACCGCCGACTCGCGCCAGGCGCGCTGCTCGTCACGCCAGTTGGCGAACTCCGGGGCGACCACCGGGTATACATACATGCCGGTCTTCGAGTTGCGCAGGAGCTGAACGGCATTGCCCGCCTGCTCCAAAACCGCCTGTAGACTGAATCTGTTCATCTGGGTTCCTCCCATGGTTCAAGAAGCCGTGTATACATGTCTCTGACCCAGCGGGCCGAAAATTGCAAGAGCGGAGTGGATGGGAAAAGCCGTGGAGGGCGCCCGGCCGCACCGTAGGCCACGGTGGCCGCCCCGCCGCCGAGACGCGCCGCGCCGCAGCGGAAGCGCCTCCCCGCCCGGCTACTCCGCGGCCTTCGCCACCGGCGGGGTGCCGTGCGTGTGGAAGCTCTCGATGGTCTTGAGCCCCCAGGCCTGGCCCTTCCTGCGGTCGGTCTCGGTCCAGACGACGGTCGGCCAGTCCGGGTCGAGGATCAGCCGCGCGCCCGCATTGGCGATCTCGACGCGGTTGCCGGCCGGCTCCCAGACGTAGAGGAAGAACGTGCCCTGGATGGCGTGCTTGTGCGGGCCGGTCTCGATGAAGACACCGTTCTCCAGGAACACGTCCGCCGCCCGCAGGATGTCGTCGCGATGGTCGGCGGCATAGGTGATGTGGTGGAAGCGTCCGCGCGCGCCGGAATGGTCCTCCGTGCAGGCCATGTCGTAGCCCTTGTTGTTGACGGTGAACCAGCAGCCGCCGATGCGGCCGTTGTCGAGCTGGATCAGTTCCGTCACGCGGCTGCCCATCGCCTCGACCATGAAGGCGCGCATCTTCGAGACGTCGGTGGCGAGCAGGTTGAAATGATCGATCCGGCGCGGCGCGGCACCCCGGCCGTGGAAGCGCTGGGCGACGTTCTTCAGTGCCGGCCGCTCGGCGTCCGGTGCGGCATACTTGACCGTCTCCCAGTAGAGCTCGAAGACGTGACCGTCCGGTGACCGGAAGCGGTAGCTCGGCCCGTGGCCCATGTCGCCCTCGGTCCAGCCGATGCCGAGCCCCATCTTCTCGATGACCGCCACCCGGCGATGCAGCGCCGCCTCCGAGGAGGTGCGGTAACCGCAGTGGGCCATGCCGGTCGTGTCGGACCGCGTCAGCTTCAGCGAGTGGAACTCGTAGTCGTCCCAGGCGCGCAGATAGACGGAATCCCCGTCCCTGCCGCTCTCCGTCAGCCCGTAGACCCTGACGAAGAAGTCGAGGCTCTCCTCGAAGCGGTTCGTCAGCAGCTCGATGTGCCCCAGATGCGCCACGTCGAAACACGGCTCGCTCATCGTCCCGTCCTTTCCTGTTCCCTTCATCGCGCGGCGTCTGCACCGCGACCGAATCCTACTGCGCGAGGTTGAGCCCGACGAAACGGTCGAGCGTCTCGCGGTCCGCGAGAAGGTCGCCCGACCGGGCCCGGTGCGCGATCACGCCGCGCTCGATGACGACCGCATCCTCGGTCAGCTCGAGCGCGACCTCCGCATGCTGCTCGACCAGCACCAGCGCCATCCCTTCGTCCCTCGCCATGCGGCGGATGGCGGCGGTCAGCTCCTCGACGATGATCGGCGCCAGCCCTTCCAGCGGCTCGTCGAGCAGCAGGACGGCGGGGTTGGTCATCAGGGTGCGGCCGATCGTCAGCATCTGCTGTTCGCCGCCCGACAGCTGATTGCCCATGTTGCCCCTGCGTTCCTTGAGCCGCGGAAACAGGCCGTAGATCGAGGCGAGGTCCCAGCGCCCCGAGCGCGCCGCGACGGTCAGGTTCTCCTCCACGGTCAGCGACGGAAAGACGTCGCGTTCCTGCGGCACCCAGCCGATGCCGCGCCGCGCGCGCTGGTGCGGTGCCAGCCGCGAGACGTCCTCGCCGCGGAAGCGGATCCGGCCGCCCGCGAGCTGGAGATGGCCCATGATGGTCAGGATCATCGTGGTCTTGCCGACGCCGTTGCGGCCGAGCAGCGCCAGGCTGCCGCCGGCGGGCAGCGTCACCGAGACATGGTCGAGCACGATCCCCTCGCCGTAGCCGGCGCTGACGTCATCGAGTTCGAGCAGCGGTTCAGCCATGATGCGCCTGCCCCAAATAGACGTCGCGGACGCGCTGGTCGGTGCGGATCACGTCCGGCTCGGCCTCCAGCAGCACGCCCCCGGCCACGAGCACGACGATGCGCGCGGCGAACTTGAAGACGAGGCTCATGTCGTGCTCGATGAACAGCACCGAGATGTCGTCGGGCAGCGCCGCGATGACCGAGAACAGTTCCGCGCTCTCGCCCTTCGGCACGCCGGCGGCCGGTTCGTCGAGCAGCAGAACCTTCGGCCGCGTGGCGAGCGCGAGCCCGATCTCGAGCAGCCGCTGCTGGCCGTAGGCGAGCACCCGCGTCGGTCGCGTCGCGACCTCGGTCAGCCGCAGCTGCGCGAGGATGTCCCACGCTTCGTCGATCGCCTCGGCATGCGCGGCAAGGCTCTTCCAGAACTGGCCGGCCGTGCCCCTGCGCTCCGTGACGGCGAGCGTGATCGCCTCGATCGGCGTCAGCGCCGGAAACAGCTGGTTGATCTGGAAGGTGCGGGCGAGCCCCGCCTTGACGCGTGCGGCGCGGTTCAGCCGCGTGATGTCCTGCCCGTCGAGCAGGACGCGGCCCGAATCGGGCGGCAGCTGGCCGGTGATGAGGTTGACCAGCGAGGTCTTGCCGGCGCCGTTCGGCCCGATCAGCGCATGGCGGGCGCCGCGCGGCAGCGCGATGGAGACGTCGCGCGCCACCTCCAGCGAGCCGAAGCGCTTGCGCAGGTTCTCGGTGCGCAGGGCGAAGGTTTCCGTGCTCATCGCCGCACCCTCTCCCACAGCTGCGCGAGGAAGCCCAGAATGCCCTTCGGCATGACCAGCACCACGATCATCAGGAGGATGCCGATCCAGAAGTACCAGTATTGCGGGTTGATGCCGGCGAGCTGGTCGCGCGCGACCATGAAGATGATGGCACCGATGATGCCGCCATAGAGGCGCCCGGTGCCGCCGAGAATCAGCATCACCACCACGTCGGCCGAGCGCTGGAAGGACAGCACGTCGAGTGCCACCTGCGAGGTGGTCTGCGTCAGCAGCGCGCCCGCCACCCCCGCCATGCCGGCCGAGATCGTGTAGATGACCTGCAGCCGGCGCTGGTAGGGCGCGCCGATCGCCGGCATGCGGTTCAGGTTCTCGCGGATGCCGCGCAGCGACAGCCCGAACGACGAGTGGACGATGCGCCGGGCGACCAGCACCGCGACGAAGAGCACCGCGAGCGTGTAGGAATAGGCCGTGTAGCCCCACAGGTCGTAGTCGAACGTGCCGAAGATCGGCCAGACCGAGACGCCCTGCAGCCCGTCGGTGCCGCCGGTGAGCCAGCTCATCGCATTGGCGAGTTCCAGCGTCAGCAGCCCGAGCCCGAGCGTGATCATCAGCTGCGCCAGGTGCTGCACCCGCACGATGACGAAGGAGACCACGAAGCCGACCAGCGCCACGAAGAGGCCGGAAAGGAGCAGCCCGCTCAGCGGCTCGCCCCACCCCGTCTTGGTGAGCAGGCCGGCGGCATAGGCGCCGAGGCCGAAGAACATGGCGTGGCCGAGCGTGATGATGCCGGCATAGCCGAGGATCAGGTCGACCGAGAGGGCGAAGAGGGCGGCGATCGCGATCTGGCTCGCCAGCGTCAGGTAGGTCGGAAAGAAGAAGAAGGGCACGAAGACCGCGATCCAGAAGGCGATCTCGAAGGCACTCCAGCGCCCCTGGCGCCTGATCCAGGCGTGAACTCCGGAACGGTCGGTGGTCGGATCGGCCATGGCGTCAGCGCTTTCCGAACAGGCCGAGCGGACGCCAGAACAGGACGCCCACCATCAGGAGGTAGATGAGGAAGGAGCCGAGTTCCGGCACGAAATACTTGCCAGCCACGTCGCCGATGCCGAGCAGCGCGGCCGCCAGGAACGACCCGCCGATCGAGCCGAGCCCGCCGACCGCCACCACGATCAGCACATAGATCAGGTAGTGGAACGCGAAGGTCGGATCGAGGCCGACGATCTCGATGGCGAGCGCGCCGCCGAGACCGGCAAGGCCGCAGCCGAGCGCGAAGGTGATCGCGAAGATGGTGTCGACGTCGATGCCGAGCCCCTGCGCCACGCGCTGGTTGTCGACCGCCGCCCGAACCTTCGCACCGAAGCGGGTGAACTCCAGCCCGAAGACGAGCGCTGCGGTGACGGCGAGCGCCACGAGGATGAGGAAGATGCGATAGATGCCGAGGCGCAGGCCGCCGATCTCCACCGAGCCGCGCAGGACGTCCGGGATCTGGATCGGCTGCTGACCCGTGCCGAACGCGAAGGTGGCGATGGCGGTGGCGACGAAGACCAGACCGACCGTGAAGAGGACCTGGTTGAGTTCGCCCGACCGGTAGAGCCGGCGGAACAGCGTGCGCTCGCAGGCGATGCCGACGGCCGCCGCCCCCAGGAAGGCCGCGGGCAGCGCGAGGAAGAACGACAGCCCGGCCTCGCGCGTCACCACGAGCGCCAGATAGCCGCCGAGCATGCCGAAGGCGCCATGCGCCAGGTTGACGAAGTTCATCAGCCCCAGCGTGACCGACAGCCCCACCGACAGGACGAAGAGCAGCATCCCGAAGGCGAAGCCGTCGAAGAGGACGATCAGGAGATTGCCGGTCACGTGAGCGCCGATTTCCGATTCGAGGCCAGGGGCTTGGCGTCAGTTGCTCGCGCCGTGCAGCGGATCCTTCACGTTCTCGATCGTGTCGATGATCACGTTCTGGAGCTTGCCGCCGACCTCCTGGACCTCGCGGATGTAGACGTTCTGCACGATGTCGCGAGTCTCGGGATCGATCGAGATCGGGCCGCGCGGGCTGTCCCAGGACATGCCCTTGGCCGCCTCGACGAGCGCGTCGCCGGACGCGTCGCCCTTGGTCTTCTCCAGCGCCTCGTAGATCAGATGCATGCCGTCATAGCCGCCGATCGAGAACAGGTCGGGGCTGCGGCCGTTGTTGGCCCCGCGATAGGCCTCGACGAAGGCGTTGTTCAGCGGATCCTCCCGCTCCAGCGTGTAGTGGAAGGTCGTGATGATGCCCCGCGCGTTCTCGCCCATGCTCTCAAGCGCCTCGGGATGGGTGAGCTCGCCCTGGCCGAAGATCTTCGTGGCGGGCGGGGTCAGCCCACGCTCGGACAGCGCCTTGCCGATCGCCGCCGGCTGGCCGCCGCCGGGAACGAAGATGTAGACCGCCTCGGGATTGGCGTCCTTGACGCGCTGCACGAAGGCCGAGAAATCGGGGTTGGCCACTGGCGTCTTGTCGGCGCCGACCACGGTGCCGCCGGCCTCCGTGAAGCCCTTGGCGAAGGACTTCTCCGCGTCGTGGCCCGGGCCGTAATCGGCGACGAGCGTATAGGCCTGCTTCACGCCGCCCTTCTCGAAGGCCCATTTGCCGAAGGCGTAGTTGACCTGCGGGATGGTGACGGAAGTGCGCACGATGTAGGGCGACTTCTCGGTGACGACCGAGGTCGCTGCGTTCATCACCACCATCAGCTTCTTGGCCTGCGTGGCGACGTCGGCCGCGCCCAGCGCCTCGGGCGTGAGCGCGAAGCCGGCGATGATGTCGACGCCGTCGCGCACGACGAGTTCCTGCGCCAGCCGCTTGGCGACGTCCGGGGCCGGGCCGCCGGTGTCCTTGCGGACGATCTCGACCTTCTTGCCGGCGACCATGTCGCCGTTCTGCTGCATGTAGAGCTTGATGCCCGCATCGAGCTGGTTGGCGGCATCGGCGAAGGGTCCGGAATAGGGCAGGATCACGCCGATCTTGACCGTCTCCTGCGCCTGCGCGCCGGCCGACCAGGTGAGCCCCGCCGCAACGGCAAGGGCGAGCGTCGTTCTCGTTGGCATCTGATTTCCTCCCAGAATGCAGTTGAGCCCGACGACAGTGTATACACGATGCAGCCGAAATCAATGGGGCTCCTGGTGCGACCGAACAGGCCGGAGGTCGGCGCGGGCACGTGGGCGGCATCCGCAGGAGGACCCACTGCCGAACGACCTCCAGCAATCCGGAGGGCCTTCCGGGAGGGAAGCGATCGAGATCCCCGTCGGACGGCCGTTCCGCCGACACTTCGGCCCGCGTTCAAGGTCTGAGATCACCAGCAGCCTGTATACACGGCAAGGATTCGGATGAGATGCTGATCCGGCTCACGCCGCGTCGCCGCCTGAAGGGATCTCCCGCTTGCGCGCCGCGGGCAGCTTGTCGCGGATGATCGCATAGGAGGCGAGGAGCCGGTGCCGAAGCTCCTCGTCGCCGGTCTCCTCCGGCAGCAGGACCCAGCTCTTGTGGAAATAGCGGGCATGCGTCGCCACTCCGGCGTCCTTCAGCATGGTCGCCGTCTCGATGTCGCGGCACTTCACGGCGACGCCGGCCTGCATCGCGCCGATGCAGGCGAACATCCGGTCGCCGACCTTCCAGGCGTCGTGCCCCCCGCCCCAGGGATCGGAGAGCTCTGCGCCGGGAAGCGCGCCGCAGATGGCGCCGACGCGGGCGCGAAAGCCGTCTGACATGGATGTCCTCCCCGCAGCCGGACCACCATAGCATCCCTCGGGCGGCGCGGCATCTGCGCCGACCGCTTCATGCGCGACGTGAAGCCGTTGAATCGGTTTCTCAGCAGGCTCCTGCCGACCGCGCCGTCGATCCGTCAATCGTCGTCGGCGGCGTCCGGCCGGGAACCGCTGATCTCGACGCGGACGGCTCCGGCATCGACGATCAACTGAAGCAGATCCCAGAACGCATCCGGCTTGGCGGTTCCGAAATCGATGCTGATTTGGTGCGGCTGCTCCCGCACCGAATGGATGATCTCCGATAGCTCGGACAAAGAATTATGGCGGATATCGTCCGGATCGAACCGGAGCCTGAACCACTTGGACAGTTTGTCGGAAGGCAGACGATCGAGATCATGCCGGATGACCACGTCGTCCCACGTAAAGCGCCCGACGGCGAGAGAGGCATTCCCGAGCGTCCCCGACGTCGGCTCGAACGTGAGGAATCTCTCCGGCGTGAACTCGACCGGTATCACCGCGCCGTCGTTCCGGATGAAATCGACGCAGCACATCTGACCGAAGAAGCCCGCCTCCTCGGGGACCCGGAACTTCACCTCCGAGGCGCCTTTGGGGTGCTGCCGCCGCTGGAGCGCGACGAAGCTGCGGAACTGATCGACATAGTGGTCGCGAAGTCGCCAGACGAGAGCTTTTGCGTTCATGCGGCCAGACTGCCAAACTCCCGGTTGCGTCTCAAGTCCCCGCACGGCATCGTTCGCCGGTCGGGCGTCGGAATCAGCGGACGGGAACGACGTCGACGGCGTGCGTGCTCGACTGCGGACCCGCCGTGCGCATCGTGCCCTTGATGGGCGAGACGTCGAAATAGTCGCGGCCCCGCGCGACGACCACGTGGTCCTCGCCGGCCGCGATCGCGTTGGTCGGGTCGTACTCCACCCAGCCGAGTTCGGCGCCGCACCAGGCGCGGACCCAGGCATGCATGGCGTCCGCCCCCTCCAGCCGCTCCTCCCCCTTCGGCGGAATGGTCCGCAGGAAGCCGCTGACATAGCCGGCCGGTATCCCGATGCCGCGCAGGCAGGCGATCATGACGTGCGTGAAGTCCTGGCAGACGCCGTGGCGGCGCTCGAAGGCTTCGAGCATCGGCGTCTCCACCGTCGTCGCCTTCGGGTCGAAACGCATCTCCTCGTGCAGCGCCAGCCCGATCGCACGCACCGCTTCGAGCGTGCTCGGCCGGCCGGCCGCGATCGCGCGGGCATGGTCGGTCGTGGCTTGTTCGACGGGCACGCGCGGCGAGGAACCGAGGAAATGATGCGGCGACGTCGCATCCATGCCGCGCCAGGCGAAGATGTCGTCCGCCAGCCCGTCGAGCGGGGGCGAGATGTCGAGGATGTCTCCCGGCGCATGACGCTCCACGCGCGACTGCACGGCAAACACGATCTCCGTGTGAGGCCGGTCGAAACCGACTTCCACGCAGGCATTGCCGAAGAAGTCGATGAAGTTGACCCATTCGTCGGGCTTCGGGACGATGCCGAGCGATCCCGCCACGAGACGCTGTTCGCCGGGAACGTCGGCAGGCATCAGCCGGGCGATGTGCCGGCCGGCATCGGCCGAGAAGTCGTAGCGGTAGGCCATCCGCAGATTGATGTCGTAGAGCATGCGCCGACGGTCCCTACCGCATGTACTTGGCCGAGAACGCGTCCGACAGCGCGGCGATGTCGGCGCCGAGCGCCTGAAGCGCCTGCGTGTCCAGCGTCTCGGGAAGCTGCAGTTCGAGCCCCGTCCTCAGCTTCAGCAGGGCGCGGCGCAGCGGCGTCAGCGGCTGATGCGGGTCCTGGCCGGGGAGGTAGTCCATGTGGCTGGCGATCTCCCCGATCTGGAAGATCACCGAGCGCGGATTGAGGTTGTCGAGCGCCAGCAGGTCGACGACGGTCGCCCGGTTGGTCGCAACCGCGTAGCGGCGCCGGTGCGACATCACGCTGTCGCCGATCTCCACCGCCATGTCGAGGCTGCCCTCGGGCGCCTTGCCGTCGGCCAGTCGAGCCAGCAGGTAGGCCATCGACAGCGAGCGCTCCAGCGATCGGCCGATCGTGAGGAACCGCCACCCCGCGAAATGGTACATGTTCTCGTGAACCAGGCCGGAGAAGCCGGAGAGCTTGCGAAGCAGCACGCTCATCGCCCGGGACATGTCGTCGCCGGGCTGCGCGGTGCCGCGCATCGCGCGCACGGTCTTGGCGAGATCGGTCAGCGCCATCCACCCGTCCGACGAGAAGCGGTCGCGCACATGGCCTGCCGAGCGCGCGGCCGCCGCGATGGTGTCGCCGAGGGCGGCCGGCCAGGTGTCCGGACGCGCCACGCCCAGGCCCTCGAGATGCGCCGCGCAGAGCCTGAGGAGCGGCGTTTCCGCCGTCGCGGACTCGGCGAGGCGGACATGGTAGGCACGCAGGATCCGCACAAGGTTTTCGGTGCGCTCCACGTAGCGGCCGAGCCAGAAGAGATTGTCCGCCGCCCGGCTGGGCAGGACGCCGGGCTGCTGGCGGGCGAAGGCCTTGTCCGTCGCAGCGTGCATCGTGTCGGGCGGCACCGGCCGGCCGCTGACGATCCAGACGTCGGCGGCCGACCCGCCCTCCTGCAGGGCGAGCGCAGCGGAGTCGGCCGTGCGGCCGATCCGGGCGAAGCCTCCCGGCATCACCTTCCAGCCGTCGCCGGTACGGGCGAGGAAGACGCGCAGGCTCATCGGTCGCGGGACGAGACGCCCTTCGACCAGCGCCGGCGTCGTCGACAGCGTCACCGCTTCCTGGCCCACGAGCTGGCCCGCGCCATGGTCGATCCAGCTCCCCACCGTCTCGTGCATCTCGCGCGTGAAGGCGCCGCCGATCGCCGAGACGTCGTCGAGGTCGAACAGGAGACGCGTCGAGAAGGCCTTGCCGATCGTCATCCGCGCCGCATTGGCCTTGACGTACTCCCGCTCCGCCGACTGCCCGCACCACCAGGTGGCGACGTTGGCCAGCTTCAGCGGCTCGCCGAGCAGCGCGCGGCAGATACGCGGCATGAAGGCAAGGAAGGCGCGCGCCTCGAGCACGCCGCTTCCCAGCGCGTTGACCATGGTGACGTTGCCCGCGCGGATGGCGCTGAGCAGTCCCGGCGTGCCGAGCCGCGATCCCTCGTTGAGCTCGAGCGGATCGGCCCAGGCCGCATCGAGCCGGCGCCACAGCACGCTGATCGGCCGAAGGCCCGCCACGGTCCGAACCATCAGTTCGCCGTCGCGCACGGTGAGATCCTCGCCTTCGAGCAGCATGAAGCCGAGATAGCGGGCGATGTAGGCATGCTCGAAATAGGTGTCGTTGTGCGGCCCGGGCGTGAGGATCCCGATGCGGCTGTCCTCCCCGCCCCGAAGGCCCTGCAGCGTGTCGCGGAAGGCACGGAAGAAGCCCGCGAGGCGATGCACGTTCGCCCGCCCGTAGAGGTCGGAATAGACGCGCGCGGTCGCGATGCGGTTCTCGAGCGCGAAGCCCGCGCCGGACGGCGCCTGCGTCCGGTCGCCCAGCACCCACCATTCCCCGTCCGGGCCGCGGCCGAGGTCGAAGGCCAGGAAATGCAGGAAATGGCCGGAGCGCGGCACCACGCCGACCAGCGGCCGCAGCCATTCCTGGTTTCCGGCAACGATCGCGGGCGGCAGGTGCCCGTCCGTCACCAGCCGGTTATCGCCGTAGAGATCCGCCACGATCCTCTCGAGGAGATCCGCCCGCTGGACCAGTCCCGCCTCGAGCGACGTCCACTCCGCCTCGTCGATCAGGACCGGAATGTGGCTCAGCGGCCAGTCGCGCTCGACGGCCTCGTCGCGCCCGTACTGGCGATAGAAGACGCCGGCATCGCGCAGATACTGGTCGCCGCGCGCCATGCGCTCGGCGCGTTCCTGCGGCTTCATGGCCGCCAGCGCCTCCAGGAAGCCGCGCCAGACCGGCCGCACCGCCCGGTCCGGTCCGAGAAGCTCGTCGGGAATCGTCTCCGACGTCCGGTAGCCGGAGAGCATCTGGGCGACGGCATCCTTGCGGGCGGGTTCGACCTTGGCGGCCATGTCGTCAGATCCCCGGCGAACGTCTCAGGTCGAGCGTCATCGGAAACTCCGGATGCGGCATCTCGGGCGGCGGCATGTAGGCGCCGGGCGTGTGGCCGTGCGGCTCGAACCGGGCGAGCCGCCGCGCCTCCGCCTCGTTGGCGTTGACCGGGAAGGTCTCGTAGTTGCGTCCGCCGGGATGCGCGACATGGTACACGCAGCCGCCGATGGCGCGCCCGCTCCAGCTGTCGAAGACGTCGAAGGTCAGCGGCGCGTTGATCGGCAGCACGGGATGCAGCGCCATCGCCGGCTGCCAGGCCTTGAAGCGCACCCCGCCGACCGCGACACCTCCGGTCGACGTCTTCGCCAGCGGCACCCGGCGGCGGTTGCAGGCGACGACGTAGCGCTCCGGGTCGGTCGTGGTGAGCTTCACCTGCATGCGCTCGACGGAACTGTCGGTGTAGCGCACGGTACCGCCGATCGCGCCCGTCTCGCCGAGCACGTGCCACGGCTCCAGAGCCTGGCGCAGTTCCAGGTGCACGCCCTCCACCTCCACCTCGCCGCAATAGGGGAATCGGAACTCGGCCTGCGCCTCGTACCATTCCGGGCGCAGCGCGAAGCCGTGGTCGGAAAGGTCGCGCAGCACGTCGAGGAGATCCTCCCAGACGAAGTGCGGCAGCATCAGCCGGTCATGCAGCACCGTTCCCCAGCGCACCGGCGTGCCGGTCAGCGGCGAGGCCCAGAAGCGGGCGATCAGCGCCCGGATGAGCAGTTGCTGGGCGAGGCTCATGCGCGGGTTGGGCGGCATCTCGAAGCCGCGGAATTCGACGAGCCCGAGCCGACCCGTCGGGCCGTCCGGCGAGTAGAGCTTGTCGATGCAGATCTCGGCGCGATGCGTGTTGCCCGTGACGTCGATCAGGATGTTGCGCAGCAGCCGGTCGACCAGCCAGGGCAAAGGCGGCAGCGCCTCGCCGTGGCTGGGGATCTGCGAGAGAGCGATCTCGAGTTCGTAGAGGGAATCATGGCGCGCCTCGTCGATCCGCGGCGCCTGGCTGGTCGGGCCGATGAACAGACCCGAGAACAGGTAGGACAGGCTCGGATGCCGCTGCCAGTGCAGGATCAGGCTCTTCAGCAGATCCGGCCGGCGCAGGAACGGGCTGTCCATCGGCGTCGCGCCGCCCACCACGACGTGGTTGCCGCCGCCGGTGCCGGTGTGGCGACCGTCGATCATGAACTTGTCGGCGCCCAGCCGCGACTGGCGCGCCTCCTCGTAGATCGCCTCGGTCGTCGCCACGCAATCCTCCCAGCTCGACGCCGGATGGATGTTGACCTCGATGACGCCCGGATCGGGCGCGACCCGGATCACGTTCATGCGCGGGTCGAGCGGCGGCGCGTAACCCTCGATGTGGACGGGCATTCCAAGGTCCCGCGCGGCCTCCTCCGCCGCCGCGACCAGTTCGAGATAGTCCTCCAGCCGTTCGACCGGAGGCATGAACACGCACAGGCGGCCGTCGCGCGGCTCCACCGCGATCGCGGTTCGCACCGCCCCTTCGAGTTCGCTCACGCCCTGCTCGACGCGTCCCGACCGGGTGTCGGATGCGGTGAAGGACGCGATCGGCTGGGCCGTCCCGCCGAGGCCGTCGGTCCCGAGGCCCACGCCGTCGGGTGCCCCCGCGCGGGACGAAGCCGGAAACACGAACGCCTCCGGCAGCGGCTGGCGCGGCTCGGTCGGATCGGCCGGATTGACGAAGGGGTACTGCGACGGCGCGATCCATGGCAACGAACCGAGCGGCAGGCGGTAGCCCACCGGGCTGTCGCCCGGAACGAGGAAGATGTAGCCGCGGCGGCTCTTCCACTTCTCCGACCGCCAGCGGTGGCCGGACGCTCGCGCCTGCCAGCGCTGCACCGGCAGGACGTAGCCGGACGGCTCGGTGAGGCCGCGTTCGAAAACGCGCGCGATGCGGTGCCGCTCCTCGGGGTCCTTCAGCCGGGAATTCTCCGGCGTCACGTTCGCGGGCAGGTTCGCCTCGCGCAGCAGCCATTCGCCCGGATCCTCGTAGGCGGGCAGGACATGGTCGGTCCCGATGCCGAGATGGCCGGCGATCCCCTGCAGGAGCGCCTCGGCCTGATCCTTGCGAACGGTGCCGATGCCGCCCTCGGGCGCAATCAGCGCGGGGTCGTTCCAGATCGGCCTGCCGTCGCGGCGCCAGTAGAGCGAGAAGGTCCAGCGCGGCAGCGTCTCGCCCGGATACCATTTGCCCTGGCCGTAATGCAGGAAGCCGCCCGGCGCGAAGCGGTCGCGCAGCTTCCGGATCAGCCGGTCGGCGAAGAAGCGCTTGGTCGGGCCGACGGCCTCCGTGTTCCATTCCGGCGCCTCGAAATCGTCGATCGACACGAAGGTCGGCTCGCCGCCCATCGTCAGCCGGACGTCGCCCTCGGCCAGCGCCGCATCCACCTTGCGGCCGAGCGCGTCGAGCGCCTCCCACGACTCGTCGGAGAAGGGTTTCGTGATGCGCGGATGCTCGGCCACGCGCGAGACGGTCATGTCGAAGTCGAAGCTGGTCTCCGCCTCCCCGAAATAGCCGCCGGAGATCGGCGCGGCGTTGCGGTAGTGCGGCGTCGCGGCGAGCGGAATGTGGCTCTCGCCGGTCAGCAGCCCCGAGGTCGGATCGAGCCCGATCCAGCCTGCACCGGGAATGAAGACCTCCGCCCAGGCGTGCAGGTCGGTGAAGTCGTGCGCGGTGCCCGCCGGCCCGTCCAGCGCGACGAGATCCGGCTTGAGCTGGATCAGATAGCCCGAGACGAAGCGCGCGGCGAAGCCGAGATGACGCAGGATCTGGACGAGCAGCCATGAGGTATCGCGGCAGGAACCGGTGCCGACGACGAAGGTTTCGTCGGGCTCCTGCACACCGGGCTCCATCCGGATCACGTAGCCGATCTCGCGCGCCAGCCGCGCGTTCAGATCGACGACGAAGTCGACGGTGCCCTTGGGGCTCCGGTCGATCGTGTCGAGGAAGGCCTGGAGCCTCGGCCCGGCCGCTGCAGGCCGGCGGTAGACGTCGAGGTCGTCGCGGATGTCGCGGGGATACTCGAACGGCCACGTGGTGGCACTCTCCTCCACGAAGAAGTCGAACGGATTGTAGACCGTCATGTCGGCGACGAGATCGACCTCGATCCGCAGTTCGGTCACCGGGCTCGGAAAGACGAAGCGCGCGAGCCAGTTGCCGTAGGTGTCCTGCTGGTAGCTCACGAAATGCTCGGCCGGCGTCACCTTCAGCGAATGAGAGATCACCCGCGTCCGGCTGTGCGGCGCCGGGCGCAGGCGGATGACCTGCGGCCCCAGCGTGACCGGCCTGTCGTAGCGATACGCGGTAAGGTGATGGATGGCCGCCTTGATGGACATGGGATCCCTGCCGTTGGTCTCGGCAAAGTCGTTCCACATTCCGTTGCGTTGCACAATCGTATTGGCCGGAGACGGCGCGTTTGGTCGAACTTTCGGGTCGGCCGCCCCCTCTCTTCGCGCCCTCCCGGGGGCCGCACGAGGAGCGGTCCCGGCCATTCTCGTCCCGGCGCCCGCCCGCGAACGACTGGGTTTCTCGAACTGCAAAGTGCGCGTTGCAAACTGCAAAGATCGCCGTGGCTTTCCGAAGGCCAGCCCGAGCCCCGTCGGGCCGGATTCTGCCAGATCCATTGATTTTGTTACAGTTTTTGGAACTGGCACGCTCGTTGCTCTCCTTTCTGCATGACAAGCGCGGGCAATGTGCGCCCGAAACGAAAGCAGAAAGACGAGTGAACATGCACGCCCAACAAGTCATTCGCTGGAAGGGGCAGCTGACGATCCGGGATGGCGCCCGGTCCGCGCGCGACTTCCTCGAGGCACTCTCGACGGCCGCCGAAGTCACGGTGGACACCAGCGAGCTCCGGTCGGTCGACGTCTGCCATCTGCAGATCCTGGTCGCCGCGCACAGCTTCGCGCGCTGCCTCGGCAAGCGGCTCGAAGTGGTCGCCGCTCCCGGCGGCGCGCTCGACGAAGCCATGAACAGGACCGGGCTCTCCGATCCGCTGGACGCCTCGCTCGTCCGCAGCGGCGCCAGCTGGACCGGCATCGCCTTCGGGGAAAGGAACGCAGCATGAGCAAGACCATCCTGACGATCGACGACTCCTCCTCCGTGCGGCAGATGGTCAGCCTGACGCTCGCCTCGGCCGGCTACTCCGTCATCGAGGCGGTGGACGGAAGCGACGGCTACGACAAGGCCACGTCGGCTTCGGTCGATGCGATCCTGACCGACCTGAACATGCCCGGCATGAACGGCCTCGACTTCGTGCGCAAGTACCGCACGCACCCGTCGAGCCGCGGGATTCCGATCGTCTTCCTGACGACGGAGTCCGACGAGAGCTTCAAGCAGCAGGCCAAGGCCGCCGGCGCGACCGGCTGGATCGTCAAGCCGTTCCGCCAGGACCAGCTTCTGGCCGTCGTGAAGAAGGTTGCGGGAGCATGACCATGACCGAAGCCAGCGACACCTTCCGCGTTGAGGCTGCGGAGCTTCTCGACACCCTCCAGGCCGGCCTCATGGAGCTCGAGAAGACGCCGGGGGACCTCGGCCTCGTCGACAGCGTCTTTCGCGCCCTTCACACCATCAAGGGCTCCGGAGCCATGTTCGGCTACACGGCCGCAGCCGCCTTCGTGCACGAGTTCGAAACCGTCTTCGACGGCGTTCGCAAGGGGCGGACGCCCGCGAGCCCGGCCCTGATCCGCATCGCGCTCGGCGCATGCGACCATATCCACGCGCTGGTCCAGTCACCCGACGCCGGCGACACCGGTGGAGAACCGATCCTCGACGCTCTGCGCGAGGCCGTCGGCAGCAGCACCCGCGAACCGAAGATGGCGGCCGAACGAGCGTCGGCTGCCGCCCCGGTGCCGGGTTGGAGGGTGCGCTTCCGTTTGCCGTCGGACGCGCTGATCCTCGGAACCAGCCCGATCCTCCTGCTCGAGGAACTGTCCGCCTTCGGTCCGTGCGACATTCGCGCGATCATCGGCGGCGTTCCCGAGCTCGGTGCCTTGGATCCCGAGGCCTCCTACCTGGGGTGGGACGTCACGCTGCATGCCGACGTGCCGCGCGAGAGCGTCGAGGACGTCTTCATGTTCCTCGCCATGGCGGGCGACGACCTGCTGATCGAGCCGCTCGATGCGGCGGAGCCGGGCACGGTCGGACTGCACGCGGAGGATGGTGAAGCGAACAATCTCTCGGTGGGGCACGCCGCTCCTGCCAACGTGCAGGATGCGGCGACCGGGGCCGGAAGGAGCGATGGCGGAAACGGGGCAAATCCCGCCCGCTCCTTCCGGGTCGACAAGGCGGGCACGTCATTGCGCGTGCCCGCCGAGCGGCTGGACTCGCTGATGGACCGCGTCGGCGAACTGGTCATCGCCCAGGCCCGGCTGAGCCAGCTCGCTTCGGTTTCCACGGACCAGAATCTCAAGTCCGTGGCGGAAGACATGGAGCGGCTGAGCGCCAGCCTGCGCGACACCACGATGGGCATCCGCATGGTGCCGATCGGATCGCTGTTCGGGCGCTTCCGCCGCCTCGTGCACGACCTGTCGCACGATCTCGGCAAGGAAATCGACTTCGTCACCAGCGGCGAGGAAACCGAACTCGACAAGACCATGATCGAACAGCTGGCGGATCCGCTGGTGCATCTGATCCGCAACGCCGCCGACCACGGGCTCGAGAGGCCCGACGCCCGCCTCGCCCGGGGGAAATCCACGACCGGCACGCTTCGTCTTTCGGCCGTCTATGCCGGGGCCGAGGTCGCCATTTCGATTGCCGACGACGGAGCCGGGCTCGATGCCGGGCGCATCCGGGCCAAGGCGGTGGAAGCCGGCCTGATCTCGGCCGACCAGGCGCTCGCCGAAAGCGAGCTGTTCCAGCTGATCTTCCACCCCGGCTTCTCGACCGCGAAGGAAGTGACGGCGCTGTCGGGACGCGGCGTGGGCATGGACGTGGTCAAGAAGACCATCGAGAGCCTGCGCGGCAGCATCGACATCGCAAGCCGGCCCGGCCAGGGCACGACGGCGACGCTGCGCCTGCCTTTGACGCTCGCCATCATCGACGGACTGCTCGTCCGGGTCGGCGACGGCTGCTACACGATCCCGCTTGCTGCGGTCGAGGAGTGCGTCGAACTCCCTCCCGAGACCGCGGTCTCGCCGAAGGGCCGCAGCTTCCTCAACGTCCGCGGCGCCCTCGTGCCCTATCTGAGGCTGCGCGAGATATTCCGCACCGACGCTCCGGCCGACCTCCACCCCAAGGTGGTGATCGTCTCGTCGGGCGATACGCGCGTCGGACTGGTCGTCGACCAGATCATCGGCAACAACCAGACGGTGATCAAGCAGCTTTCCAGGCTCCATGCCGGGCTGAAGACCTTCTCCGGCGCGACCATCCTCGGCGACGGTTCCGTCGCTCTCATCCTCGACGTGCTGAACCTCGTCGGCTCCAGCCAGGACGGCGAAGACCGCAGCGTCGGCAAATCCTTCGGGAGGGCAGCATGAACACCAGGGAAAACTCTCACGCCACCATGCGCGCCCTGACGATGCGGCTCGATGACGAGACCTTCGCCATCGATGCCGAAAGCGTACGGGAGATCCTCGAAGTTGTTCCCGTGACGCGCGTCCCCAACGCCTCCGATGCCGTCTTCGGGCTCATCAACGTGCGCGGCAGCGTGGTCCCCCTCGCCGACTTCCGAGTCCTCTTCGGAATGGATCGCCGGGAGGCGACAGAAGACACGCGCATCGTCGTGGTCGAGGTTCGCCTGGACGACGAACGTCTCGTTGCCGGTCTCCTCGCCGACAAGGTGCACGAGGTCGTCGACCTCGACGCCGACGCGCAGGAAGCCGCACCCCGCGTGGGCATGCGCTGGCCGGCCGAATTCGTCCAGGGCATCGCCAGGCGCAACGACGCCTTCGTGATCATTCCCAACGTCGAGAAGATTTTCGCAACCCTTGCCGCGGCCTGACCGCCCCCACAACGAAAGATCAAGACAATGTCGAACCTGAAGACCAAGAAGCGCGGCGCCATGAAGTCCATCGCCGCCAAGATCGTGCTCATCCAGTCGGTATCCTTCCTGGCGATCGCCGCCGTCGGCGGCGCCGGCTATTACGGCCTGAACGAGATGCACGGAAAGATCGTCTCGATCTATCACGACCGCGTCGTCCCGATGGAACAGCTGAAGGACATGTCGGACTCCTACGGCATCACGATACCGACGGGAGCCGTGAACCTGAAGAACGGCGTTTCCGAATGGACGACCGTCGAGGCGTCGATCGCCGATGCACGGGCGCTGATCAGGAAGGACTGGGATGCCTATCTCCAGGGCAGCCTCACCGAAAGCGAGACGGTCATCATCGAGCGGCTGAAGCCGCATCTCGTCACCGCGAATGCCGCGGTCGACAGGCTCGAAGAGATCGTCGCGGCGCGGGATACCGCGGCTCTCGAGGCCTTCATCGCCAACGACCTCTATCCCGCGGTGGAACCGGCTCTCAAGGAGATCGTCGAGCTCAGCGCCTACCAGAACCTGACCGTGAAGAAGCTGATGGACCTCTCGGAGGAACTGTTCCAGATGCTGTCCGCGCTGATGATCGCGCTCGGCATCGGCTCCACGCTCGCCGCACTCGGCCTTTCCGCCTTCTTCACCCGCAGCGTGAAGCGCAACCTGGCATCGGCCGTCGGGCTGGCCAACGCGGTGGCCGCCGGCAATCTCGCCGCCAGCGCGGAGGTCCGCTCCAACGACGAGATCCGCGATCTGGTCGACACCCTCAACGACATGGCCGCCAAGCTGCGGTCGGTGGTCGGCGAGGTCTCGGGCGCGGCGCGGAACGTCGCGTCGGGATCCGAGGAGATGTCGGCGACCGCCGAGCAGCTCTCGCAGGGCGCCACCGAGCAGGCCTCCTCCACGGAGGAGGCGTCCGCCTCGATGGAGGAGATGGCCTCGACCATCAAGCAGAGCGCCGACAACGCGTCGCAGACCGAGCGGATCGCGCGGCAGTCCGCCGCCGACGCGATCGCCAGCGGCGCTGCGGTCGGCAAGGCGGTCGACGCGATGCAGACGATCGCGGCCAAGATCATGGTCGTGCAGGAGATCGCCCGCCAGACCGATCTCCTCGCCCTGAACGCCGCCGTCGAGGCGGCGCGTGCCGGCGAGCATGGCCGCGGCTTTGCCGTGGTGGCCTCCGAGGTCCGTAAGCTCGCCGAGCGCAGCCAGGCGGCGGCGGCCGAGATCTCGACCCTGTCCGGCGATACGGTCAAGGCCGCCCAGTCGGCCGGAGAGATGCTGGGCCGGCTCGTTCCGGACATCCAGCGCACCGCGCAGCTGGTCGAGGAGATTTCCGCAGCGACGCGCGAACAGAACGCCGGCGCCTCGCAGATCAATGCCGCGATACAGCAGCTCGACAAGGTGACTCAGCAGAACACCGCGGCTGCCGAGGAAATGGCGGCCACCTCCGAGGAGCTTGCCAGCCAGGCAGAACAGCTCCTGTCCTCGATCGCCTATTTCCGCATCGACGGGGCAGGCGCTTCTGCCGGTGCGGCCGCGCCCGCGGCCAGGCCCGCGCCCATGCCGCGTCAGGCTCCGGCCGAGGATCAGGAATTGCGCGAGGCGATCGCCGCCCGCGCGCCCCACATGGCGCCCCGCCGCCAGCACAAGGGTGGCTTCAGCCTGGAGCTCGACGCGGGAAGCGACGCGCTCGATGCCGAGTTCACCCGCCGCAACGCTGCCTGACCGGCCCGGCGCAGCGCCCCCGGCGCTTCACCTTTCCCTGACACGAGGACATCCGTCATGAAACTCAGCCTCAAGGCCCAGCTCGCCACCGGCTTCGGAATCCTGATCCTGCTGACCGCCGCCCTGGGAGCCATGGCGACCTGGCAGATGAACAGCATGAAGGTCCATTCGACCGAGATCGTGGACAAGTGGATGCCGTCCATGGACGCGATCCACCGGCTCAACACGCTGATCACGGACCTTCGCGTCGCCGAACTCGAGCATGTCATGGCAACCGACGAGGCCGTGCTGGAGCGATGGTCGTCGACCGTCGAAGGCCTTCTCGTCCGGATCGGGGAGGAGCGCAGACGCTATGCCGCGATCCCTGCAACCGAAAGGGAGCGGGCCTTGTACGAAGAGTTCGCCGGGACGTTCGACGCCTACATGGCCGAACACGACCGCGCGATCCGACTGTCGGCACAGGGCCAGAAGGAAGCCGCGATGCGGGTCTATGACGGTCCCGCACTCACCCACTTCGAACATTTCAACGAGCTTCTCGACACCCTCGTCCGGATCAATGCGGACGGCGGCACAGCCGCCGGCGCGGAGAACGACGCCGTGTTCGACTCCGCTCTGGTGACCACCCTGGCCGCCGTCGGCGTGGCGTCGCTCATCGGCGCGGCGATCGGGTGGCAGATCACCGCCGGCATCATGCGCAACGTCGGCGGCGAGCCCGACTACGTCCGTTCCATCGTCGGCGAGGTCGCCAACGGCAACCTTTCAGTAGAGATCGCGACCCGTCAGGGCGATGCGGCCAGCATCCTGGCCCGGCTCCGCCTGATGGTGGACAATCTCCTCGAGACCGCCCGGCTGGTGGATTCCATAGCCGAAGGCGACCTGCGCGTCGAACCGGAGCCACGTTCGGACAAGGACGCCATGGGCCTTTCGCTGAAGCGGATGGTCGAGCGCCTGCGCGACGTCGTGACGAATGCGAGCGGCGCCGCCGCGAACGTCTCGTCGGGCAGCCAGCAGCTTTCGGCGACCGCCGAGCAGCTCTCGCAGGGCGCGGCCGAACAGGCTGCGTCCACCGAGCAGGCCTCCGCCTCGATGGAGGAGATGGCCTCCACCATCAAGCAGAGCGCGGAGAATGCGTCGGAGACCGAGAAGATCGCCCGCAAGTCTGCCGCCGACGCCATCGCCAGCGGCTCGGCCGTCGAGAAGGCGGTCGACGCCATGCAGACCATCGCCTCCAAGATCATGGTCGTGCAGGAAATCGCGCGCCAGACCGACCTCTTGGCGCTGAACGCCGCCGTCGAAGCGGCGAGGGCCGGGGAGCATGGCCGCGGCTTTGCCGTCGTCGCATCGGAGGTGCGCAAGCTCGCCGAACGCAGCCAGGCTGCCGCCGCCGAGATATCGACGCTCTCGTCCGAGACCGTCAAGGCGGCGCAGTCGGCCGGCGAGATGCTCGGAAGGCTGGTGCCCGACATCCAGCGGACGGCCCAGCTGGTCGAGGAGATCTCGGCGGCGACGCGCGAGCAGAATGTCGGCGCGTCCCAGATCAACGGCGCGATCCAGCAGCTCGACAAGGTGACGCAGCAGAACTCGAGCGCCGCGGAGGAAATGTCCACGACGGCCGAGGAACTGTCGATGCAGGCCGGCGAACTGCAGAACGCGATCGCCTATTTCCGTATCGGCTCCGAGAGTGGACGGTCGCCCGACCGGGCCAACGCGGCGGGGAGCCGCAGCGGCAGGCAGCGCGAAGAAAGCATCCGGCAGGCGGTGACGGCAGCGGCGCCGCACATGAAGCGTGCCCGCCGGGACCACGCCAGGGGCGGCTTCGACCTCGAACTCGACGCGGGAGCCGACGATCTCGACGCCGAGTTCGCACGGCGCGACGCAGCGTGACGGGAGCAGGAATCATGTCCGGAACTTCGCAGTTCGTAACGCTCGGTGCCGCGGAGGAGATCTATGCCGCGCCCGTGGAAAGGGTCCAGGAGATCCTGGAGCTGAGGCCGATCTCGCGGCTGCCCAATGCACCGGCCAACCTGCTTGGCATGATCGACGTGCGCAGCGAGGGCATCCCGGTGCTCGACCTCCGCGCCACGCTCGGCCTGCCGGTCGCCGGCGACGACGAGAACACGCGCATCGTCGTGCTCCGCTTCAAGGCCGACGGCAGGGAGCTGACGCTGGCGCTGAAGACCGACCGGGTCTTCGAGGTGACGGTGCTCGACGACGAGACGCTGTCGCCGCCGCCGCCGACGGGCCGCCGATGGGACTCCCGCGTCATCGCGGGGATCGGCAGGCGCAACGGCGCCTTCGTCACCGTGCTCGATCTCGACCGCCTCTTCTCCCTCTCCGACATCGACGGCCTCGACGAGCCCGTCGCGAACTGAAACGCGAAAGTGCCGGGCCGCAGGCTCGGCAGCAGGAGACTGCAATGCTTGCCGCACGAAACAACTTTCCATCGACGGACGACGATCCCGCGGGCAGCCTGTCGGACAGGGACTTCGAACGCCTGGCCACCTTCATCGGCAACAAGGTCGGGATCAGGCTGCCGCCCGCCAAGCGACTGATGGTCGAAGGCCGCCTTCGCAAGCGCCTGCGCGCCCTCGATATCCCGGACATGCAGACCTACTGCCGGCTCGTGATCGAAACCCGCACGCTGGATTCCGAGATCACGCACCTGATCGACGTCATCACCACCAACAAGACCGACTTCTTCCGCGAGGTCGAGCATTTCGACCTGATGCGCGACAGGCTGGTACCGGCTCTGCTGGCCGAACGTTCGCGGGAACGCATGCCGCTCCTGAAGATCTGGAGCGCGGCGGCATCGACCGGCGCGGAAGCCTACACCGCCGCCATGGTGCTCCACGACATGACGACCAGACGGAACACCTTCCGCTTCGCCATTCTCGGCACCGACATCTCCACCGCCGTGCTCGAGCAGGCCCGCTCCGGGCTCTACCCGGCCGACATGATGGGCCCGGTGCCGAAGGACCTGCGTTCCCGCTACGTCATGGAGCCGGTCCGCAAGTCCCTCCGTCCGGAGGTGAGGATCGTCCCGGAACTGCGCGGCCTGACCTCGTTCGAAAGGCTCAACCTGATGGACGAGACCTACCCCTACGACCGCGACGTCGACATCATCCTCGTGCGCAACGTGCTCATCTACTTCGAGAAGGAGGACCAGACCGCCGTCGTGAAGCGCCTCGTCGGGCATCTGCGGCCGCGCGGCTACATCCTGCTCGGCCACTCCGAGTCGATGGTGGGCAACATGCCCGGTCTCGCGCAGGTCGCGCCGGCCGTGTTCCAGAAGATGTGAGGTGTGTCATGCCACTGGCCAGTTCTCAGGCAGCCCCCGCCCGCGGCAAGATCCGCGTCCTGATCGTCGATGACTCGGCATCCGTCCGCCAGGCGCTGACCGACATCATCAATGCCGATCCCGATCTCGAAGTGATGGCGACGGCGGCAGATCCCTACATCGCGGCCGAACGCATCCGCGCAGAGATCCCCGACGTCATATTCCTGGACATCGAACTGCCCCGCATGGACGGGCTGACCTTCCTGCGTAAGATCATGTCGCAGCGCCCGCTGCCGGTCGTGGTCTGCTCCAGCCTCGCCCAGGAAGGTTCGGAGACATTCATGCAGGCCCTGGAAGCCGGCGCGGTCGAGGTGGTGATGAAGCCGCGAATGGATGCGGCCAGCTACCTCCTCGAATCGCGCATGCGCATCTGCGACGCCGCGAAGGCCGCCGCGCATGCCCGCCTGCGCAGCGTCCGGCGGCCCGCGCCGTCCCTCACCGTCGAGCCGAAGCTGAGCGCCGACGCGCTGGTCCCGCCGCTGTCGGCGGGGCGGCTCGCCGCACTGCGCTCCACGCTGCCGGAGACGGAGCCGATCGTCTGCATCGGCGCATCGACCGGCGGCACGGAAGCGCTGCGAACGGTGCTCGAGCGTCTTCCCGCGTCCTGTCCACCGGTGCTGATCGTGCAGCACATGCCGGAGAAGTTCACCGGCACCTTCGCCAAGCGGCTGGACGCACTCTGCCCGCCATCGGTGAAGGAAGCCGAGCACGGCGACCCGGTGCTGCGCGGCCGGGTCCTGATCGCGCCCGGAAACCGCCACATGCTCCTGCGCAGGACCGGCCGCAGCTACGTCGTCGACGTCGTCGAAGGGCCGCACGTCTCGCGCCACCGCCCGTCGGTCGATGTCCTCTTCCGGTCGACGGCCTACAATGCGGGAGGCAACGCTCTGGGCGTCATCCTCACCGGGATGGGCGACGACGGTGCGGCCGGCCTCCTGGAAATGCGCGCGATGGGAAGCTTCACGATCGCGCAGGACGAGGAGAGCTGCATCGTCTACGGCATGCCGAAGGAGGCCGTGGAACGCGGCGCGGCGGCGAAGGTGCTGCCGCTCGACGCCATCGCCGCCGAGATCATGAAGCAGTCCCGCGTCGCGGAGGCGGAGAAGGTCGCCCGATGAACACGGATCCCGGCTTCTCCGACGCGCCGTGGGTCGCCGTCCTGGGCGACCTCGCCGGTACGCGGGCCGCGCTCGATGCGTGCGTGACGAGCGCCGGCAGCAAGCTCATGCAATGCGTCGGCGACCTGAACCGCAACTCGGCGCTGTTCGAAGCCCTGCCGCGCGACATCCGCAGCGAGGAACTCGACCGGGCCTGCCATGGCATCGCCTCGATCGGCGACCGCGCCCGGGAGGTGACGGCCGCATTCGGGCGCGAGCGCGAGACGGTGGACGAACTGAGCCGGGCGCTGGCCGCTTCGGCCTCGCCGATCGCCGACCTGCAGCGCAGCGTCAAGATGATCGGCATCCTGTCGGTGAATGCCCGCGTCGTCGCGGCGGAGCTCGGCCAGGTCGCCGGTTTCGAAGTGTTCACGGTCGACATCGATCGTCTGTCGCGGGAAGCCGGGACCACCGTCAGCCGCTTCTCGGACCTGTTTCGCCGCCTGCGCGACGACCTGAAGGCGGTGGCAGACAAGCGCCTGGCCTTCGAACTCTCGCATTCGGCGACGCTGGCTGGCCTCGGCGACAAGCTGGCCGCCCGTCTGGAGCGCGTCGAGGACCGGCGGCGGTCTGCCGCCGCGGTCAGCGAGCGGACGAGCGAGACGGTGCGGCAGATCACCGCCCGCGTGGGCGCCGTCGTGATGTCCCTGCAGTCGGGAGATCGCATGCGGCAGCGCATCGAGCATGTCGAGCAGGCGCTTGCTCAGGAGAGCGGCCAGAGGACCGATGGCGACGGGACCGATGCCCCCGGCGCCCATCTCCGGGAGATCGGCGTGCTCCAGGCGCAGCAGCTGGCGGCTGCGGTCGAGGAGTATGATGCCGACATGGCCTCCGCCGAAGATGCGCTTGCCGGCCTCGCCCGCGACGCGCTCGACATGGTGCGCGCGGCGGCCCGGCTTGCAGGGCGATCCGGTGGCTCGGACGAAGGGCCGATCTCGGCTCTCGCGCGTGAGCTGCAGCTGGCGATATCGCTGCTGCGGCGGTGCGCGGCGGAGCGGACCGAGCTCGATGCCCTCGCCGGAAGGATGGCCAGCGCCGTCGCGGAGCTTCTCGCGCATGTCGAGGTGGTGCAGGACGTGGAGGCGGAGATGCGCATCCTCAGCCTCAACGCCGCGGTGAAATGCGCCCAGCTCGGCAGCCGTGGCCGTGCGCTGAACGTCGTGGCGCAGCAGTTGCGCGACCTGACCATGGAGACGGTGGCCTCGGCCGAGGCCGCCGTGGAGGCGCTGCGCGCCTGCGCAGGCGTGACGGACCGGATCAGGGCGGACGCCAGCGGCGATCTCGCCCGCGAGATCGGCGGCATCGAAGAAACGGCGCAGTCCGCCGTCGATCTTCTGACGGCGATCGAGAAGCGGACCGACGAAGCGATACGGACACTCGAGACGGAGGGACCCGACATGGCCTCGAATCTGGAAAACGCGGCATCGGACATCAGGGCGGCTCGCACCGAGGCGGCCGAGCTCGCCGACCGGTCCGCGCGCCTTGCCGAAGGCGAGACGCCCACGGCAATGGTCGAGAGCGACGATCTCGTCGTCTCGCTGCTTGCGACGCTGGACAAGCTCCGTAGCGGCTACACCATGGAGGACGAGCGGCGCATCCACGACGCGTTCGCCGCAAGCCTCGCCGCCCGACGGCCAGCCGCAGGACGATGACGGCGGCCGCTCCCGCCCCGGCGGCCGTCACGCCGGATTTCGTCGATCCTTAAGAGATACCCGATAGAACCCCTCCAGGCAGGCCGGCATGGCCGCGCGAGGCAGGGCGACAGATGCAGTTCCAGACTGCGGCGAGCAGGGAAACACGGAGAGGACGGCGTCCGCTCGTCCTCGTCGTCGAGGACACCCCCTCCCTCTCCGCGACATACCGCGCGATCCTGGAAAAGCAGGATTTCACCGTCGAGACGGCGTCGACCGGGGCGGAAGCGCTCGCCCTGCTGCAGACGTCCGCCTACGACGCTCTGGTGCTCGACGTGCGTCTGCCCGACATGACCGGGCTCGACGTGCTCGACGCGCTGCGCGAGCGCGGAGACGGTACCGAAGCAGTGGTCATCACCGCCGACGGCTCGATCAACCTCGCCGTCGACGCCATGCGCCGGGGCGCCTTCGATTTCATCGTCAAGCCGCTCAACGCGCATCGCCTGGTGGTCACCGTCACGAATGCGACCGAGCGCGCGCGGCTGAAGGCCGAAGTCTCGACGCTGAAGCGCGAACTCGGCGACGAGACGGGGTTCTGCCGCTTCATCGGGCGCTCGCCGGCCATGCAGACCGTCTACCGGATCATCCGAAATGCCGCTCCGTCCAGCGCGACGGTCTTCGTCCTCGGCGAGAGCGGCACCGGCAAGGAACTCTGCGCCGACGCCATTCACCGAACGTCCAGACGGGCCGCCGGCCCTTTCGTCACCCTGAACTGCGCGGCGATTCCCAAGGACCTTCTGGAGAGCGAGATCTTCGGCCACGTCCGCGGCGCCTTCTCCGGCGCGACGTCCGACCGCAAGGGCGCCGCGCTCGCGGCGGACGGGGGCACGCTGTTCCTCGACGAGATCTGCGAGATGGACATCGCGCTGCAGTCGAAGCTCCTGCGCTTCCTGCAGAGCAAGGAGGTCCAGCGCCTCGGCGAGGACAAGGTCCAGCGCTCGGACGTGCGCATCGTCTGCGCCTCGAACCGCGACCCGCTGGCCGAAGTCCGGGCCGGCCGGTTCCGCGAGGACCTCTACTATCGTCTGCACGTGATCCCGATCGAGCTGCCGCCGCTGCGGGAACGCGGCGAGGACGTCGTGGAACTGGCGCAGCACTTCCTCTTGCGCTTCGCCGAGGAGGAAGGCAAGGCGTTCGAAGCGCTGTCGGCAGACGCTCTCGCGGCGATGCGGCGCCATCCCTGGCCGGGCAACGTGCGGCAGCTCGAGAACCTGATGCGGCAGCTGGTCGTGCTGAACGACGGCCGCACGATCGAACTCGCCATGCTTCCGGCGAACATTCGGGCATCGGCTGCCACCTCCGTCACGGATGGCGTTCCTCCGGCCGATGCACGGCGTTTCCTGGAAGCCGCGCCGCCGATGGCCGCCCACGGCGTCGGCGAACAATCCGTCGGGCCGCTCGAGACGACCATCCGCGAGGCGATCGAGCGCGCGATCGCTGCCAGCGGCGGTTCGATCCCCAAGGCGGCGCAGCTGCTCGAAGTCAGCCCGTCGACCCTCTACCGCCGGATCGAGGCCTGGGAGAGCGCGGCTTCCTAGCGGCTCCCCGCGGCCTGGTCCGGCATCATCGACACGTGCGCGGCCGCCACCTTCCAGCCATCGTCGGTCCGGATCCAGGTCTGCATCTGCCGGCCGACCTCGCCGGGGAAGTCGTCCCGGAAGAACAGCGTCGAGGCAATGGCGACGTCTGTCCCATAGGTGGTGATGACCGTGCGCGAGAGCCGCCGGTCGAAAGGCGTCTGCGCCTTGCGGAAGGCGCGGATCTCCTCGTAGCCGTGCTGGACCTCGGCGACGCCGTAGCGGATCGTCAGCGGCGACGGCAGGAACATCGTCTCCAGCGTCGCATTGTCGTTGGCGAGCAGCGCAGCCTCATAGAGTTCGAACATCGCGGTCGCGCTCGACAGCGTATCGGGGTCGTTGACCGTCATCATCGGCTTCCCTCCCTCCGCGCCAGCATCCGGTCGCGCAGCCGACCCAGGAACGGGATCGTCTCGAACTGGTCGGCCCGGACCCTGTCCCAGGTCACGCCGGCCGGCCGCGGCATGCCGTTGCGCGTTTCGATCAGTTCGGCCTCGGTGGCGATGAAGTCGAGCGGGCTGTCATGCGCCTCGATCACCACCTGCTCGTCGGGCACGACCTGCAGCGAGTGCACCGTGGTCGCCATGGGCGTTGCCGGGCCGACGATGCCGAGCTCGCGGAAGATGCCCGTCTCGAGGTCGGCGAAGCCGGCACCCTTGCCGGTGCGCCCTCCCCCGCGGCCGACCGCCACCGATCCGACCACGCAGAAGTCGAGCGGCTCGACGTCCTCGAACTCGATGCGCTGGCCATGCTGCATGAAGCCCTGCGCCGTGGCCGCCAGCTCGAACGAAATTCCGTCGGCCTCGAGCCGCTTCGGGTCGAGCCTGAGATAGGGAAAGTCGTGCGTCAGGTAGGGCACGGGCACGTAGACGGTCTTGCCCTGGTAGAGCGCGCGGATCCGGATCGGGATCTGCGGGTGGTCGGGATTGGTCTTGACCGTGCGCGCCGCCTTCCAGGCGCGCGTCTGCGCCAGTCGCCACGCCGCGACGTCGGCGCCGACGAAGTTGGGGATCATGCTCCAGGCGGGGCCGACGGCGACGCCGTGCTCTTCCAGCGCGCGCCAGACGTCGTGGCGGACGATGTCCTTGCCGGGATTGCGTCCCGCCCAGCGCCCCTGTTCAGCCATGGGCCAGCTCCCGCGCGAAGGCCGTTTCGAGATCGGCAAGGCGCGCGGCCCAGCCGACGATGCCCCCCTGTGCGACGATCATCTCGATCGCCGACGCCTTGAACTGCGGAAAATAGCTCTCCGTCGCCTCCTCGATCAGCAGGCACTCGTAGCCGCGGTCGTTGGCCTCGCGCATCGAGGTCTGGACGCAGACCTCGGTGGTGACGCCCGCGAAGACGAGTTGCGTGATGCCCTTCTCCTGCAGGGTCTCGTGCAGACCGGTGGCCCAGAACATCCCCTTGCCGGGCTTGTCGACGACCATCTCGCCGGGCAGCGGCGCGAGTTCCGGCACGATGGCGTTGCCGGGCTCGCCGGCGATCAGGATGCGGCCCATGGCGCCCTCGTCGCCGATCCGGAGCCCCGGCTTGCCGCGCAGCCGCTTGGCGGGCGGACAGTCGGAGAGGTCGGGCCGGTGCGCCTCGCGCGTGTGCAGGACGGGCAGCTTCTGGCCACGGAACAGCGAGAGCAGCGCCGCCACGGACGGAATGATCGCGGTCAGCCGCGACACGTCATTGCCGAGCACGGCGCCGAAGCCGCCCGGCTCGATGAAGTCGCGCTGCATGTCGATGACGACCAGGCAGACCTTTGCCGGGTCGAGCTGGAAGGCATAGGGCCGGGCTTCGACGGTGATCGACATGTCAGTGTCCCGCCATGTGCTGGCCGATGGTGTTGCGGTCGGTCTCGCCGATGGGCGCGACGTAGCTGATCGTGCCGCCGGACATGACCGCCACCCGGTCGGCGAGTTCGAGGATCTCGTCGAGATCCTCCGAGACCAGCAGCACCGCCGCGCCGCGGTTGCGCTGCTCCATGATCTGGCTGCGGATCTCGGCGACCGAGGCGAAGTCGAGGCCGAAACAGGGGTTGGCCACGATCAATACGTCCACCTCGCCCGACAGTTCGCGCGCCAGCACGGCGCGCTGGACGTTGCCGCCCGACAGCGACTCGATCGGCGAGTCCGGCGACGTGGTCTTCACCCGGTAGCGGGCGATCAGTTCCTCAGCCTTGCGCCGCATCGGCCCCGGCGAGAGCCACCAGCCGAGGCTGGCTATGGGAGGCTTGTCGAACGCCCGGAACGCCATGTTCTCCGCCACGCTCATGCGCGGCACGGTGGCGTTCTTCAGCGGCTCCTCCGGAAGACCGAAGACCTTGAACCGGTCGAAGTCCGAACGCTTCGGCTCGAAGGCCTTGCCATGGATGAAGATGCGGCCGTCCGAAAGCGGCCGCTGGCCTGCGAGCGTCTCCACCAGTGCGCTCTGGCCGTTGCCCGACACGCCGGCGATGCCGACGATCTCCCCCGATCGGACCTTGAGATTGACGGCGGCGATGGCCGGCCGGCCGTCCTCGTCCTCCGCATGCAGGCCGGCGAGTTCGAGCACGGCGGAGCGGTCGTTGTGCATGACGCGCTCGGCGCGCTCGCGCACTTGCGTGTCGCCGATCATCATGCTGCTCATCTCCGCCACCGTCGCCGCGCGCGCGTCGCCGGTGCCGGTCAGGCGACCGCGGCGCAGCACGGTGAAGGAGTCGCAGAAGGCCTTTACCTCCCGGAACTTGTGGGAGATCATCAGGACCGTGATCTCGCCCCGCGCCGCCATCTGGCCGAGCAGCCCCAGCACCTCGTCGGCCTCGCCGGGCGTGAGCACCGAGGTCGGCTCGTCGAGGATGAGGAAGCGCTGGTCGAGATAGAGCAGCTTCAGGATCTCGAGCTTCTGCTTCTCGCCCGCCGACAGCGTCGACACCTGTGCGTCGAGCGGCACCTGGAACGGCATGCGCGCCATGAAGGCCTCGAGCTTCGGCATCTCGGCCTTCCAGTCGATGATGGCCGGCGCGTCGGCGCGCGAGATGACGAGGTTTTCCGCCGCCGTGAGGCAGGGCACGAGCGTGAAGTGCTGGTAGACCATGCCGATGCCGAGGTCGCGCGCGTCGCGCGGGCTCTTCACCTCGACCTCCTTGCCGTCGAGCAGCACGGAGCCGCGGTCGGCGGCGTAGAAGCCCATGATGCACTTGACCAGCGTCGACTTGCCGGCGCCGTTCTCGCCGAGGAGCGCGTGGAAGGAACCGGCTTCCACCCGGATCGAGACGTCGTCGAGCGCCACGAGCGGCCCGAAGATCTTGGTCATGCCCGCCGTCTCCAGCGACGGCGCGCTCCTGGCGGCCGGCGTCGCGGCGCCCTCGGCGGCGAGCGGCGCGGCGCTCACGGCAGGGCCTCCAGCAGAGCGCCCGACGTCGCCACCGCGCCGAACACGCCGCCCTGCATCTTGATCATGTCGATGGCGGCGAGATGGTTCTCCACCTTGGTCGCCGCGCAGCAGTCCTCCAGCAGCAGGCATTCGTAGCCGCGGTCGTTGGCGTCGCGCATCGTGGTGTGGACGCAGACGTCCGTCGTCACGCCGGTGAAGACGATGTTGCGGATGCGCCGGGTCTGCAGGACGAGGTCGAAGTCGGTGGCGAGGAAGGTCCCCTTCCCGGGCTTGTCGATGATCGCCTCGCCGGGCTCCGGCTGGAGTTCCGGGATGATCTCCCAGCCCGGCTCGCCGCGCACCAGGATGCGCCCGCACGGCCCCTGGTCGCCGATGCCCGCGCCGATGCGCTGCGAGCGCCAGCGCTTGTTGGCGGGCAGGTCGGAGAGGTCGGGCTTGTGCCCTTCGCGGGTGTGGATGACGAAGTAGCCCTTGGCCCGCATCGCCGACAGCACGGCCTGGATCGGGCCGATCGGCCGGCGCGTCAGCGAAATGTCGTACCCCATCGAGTCGACGTAGCCGCCCGGCGCGCAGAAATCGGTCTGCATGTCGATGACCACGAGTGCCGTGTTGTGCGGCCCGAAGTCGCCGTCGAACGGCCAGGGATAGGGATCGGACGCGACCGTCACGGCGCCCGGCACGCGGGCTTTCCCGATGCGTTCATCGACAAGGCTCATCTCGGTATCCTCACTTGACGATCGACAGTTCGCCGGGCGCCTCGCGCGCCGCGCTCTTGGAGCGGGCCGAGGCGATCATGATGAAAAGGGTCAGGATGTAGGGGGCGGCATTGAAGAAGTAGTAGCCCTGGCTGATGCCGATGGACTGCAGCGACGGCCCGATGGCGCCGGCCGCGCCGAACAGCAGCGCCGCGAAGACGCAGCGCACCGGGTCCCAGCGCGCGAAGATGACGAGCGCCACCGCCATCAGGCCCTGTCCGGACGACAGGCCCTCGTTCCAGCTTCCGGGATAGTAGAGCGACAGGAAGGCGCCGCCGACGCCCGCGAGGAAGCCGCCGGCTGCCGTCGCGAGAAGCCGCACGAGATCCACCGACACGCCCATGGCCTTCGCCGAGGCCGCGCTGTCGCCGGTCATGCGCAGGATGAGGCCCCAGCGCATGTTGCGGAACGCCCACCACAGGAAGACGGCGAGCGCGATGCCGACGAAGAACAGCGGGTTGACCTGCAGCGCCTGGGCGATCGAGGAATTGCCGGTCCAGTCGCCGAGCGGGATCGCCTCGAGACGCGGCGCCGACGGCTGGATGTACGGCTTGCCGAAGAAGAAGGCGAGGCCGGTGCCGAAGCTCATGAAGGCGATGCCGACGGCGATGTCGTTGACCTTCGGCAGCTTGCAGATCCAGCCGTGCAGCGCGCCGAGCACGAGGCCCGCGCAGCCCGCCATCAGCACCCCGAGCCAGGGGCTGCCCGTCGTGTAGGACCCGGCATAGGCGACCATGGCGCCGAGCACGAGATTGCCTTCGTGGCCGAGATTGATGCGCCCCGACTTCTCGGTGAGGCACTCCCCGAGCGCCACGAACATGAAGGGCGTGGAGACGCGGATCGCGCCGCCCACCATGGCGATCAGCACGATGAAGAGGTCGGCGCCGGTCATGTCCGGTCTCCCGTCGTTCTGGCCTGGAGGAAGGGAATGCGCCCGTAGAAGGTCTCCGACACGAGCAGCACCACGAAGATGATGCCCTGCAGCACGAGCACGGTTGCGTCCGGCATGCCCATGCGCCGCTGGATGAGGCCGCCCGAGGCCGCGAGGGCGCCGAACATGATGGCGACGGGGATGACGGCGAGCGGGTTCTGGCGCGCCAGGAAGGCGACGAGGATGCCGGTGAAGCCGTAGCCGGCCACCAGCGACGCATTGGCCTGGCCGTGCACGGCGGCGACCTCGAAGAAGCCGGCGAGCCCGGCGCAGGCGCCGGCGATGGCACAGCAGGCGACCACGAGGAAGCCCACCGGCAGCCCCTGCGCCTTGGCGGCGCGCACGTTGCCGCCGGTCATCCGCGCCGCGAAGCCGAAGGTGGTCCGCGTCATCAGGATCCACAGCACGACCGCCAGGATGAGGCCTGCCGCGAGCCCCCAGTGCACCGAGGTGCCCGGCATGGCGCCGACGCGGTAGGCGTCGCCGATCGGCATGGTCGACGGCTTGTTGGCCGAGGCCGGGTCGCGCAGCAGGCCCTCGACGAAGAAGTTCATGATGGCGACGGCGATGTAGGACAGGAGCAGCGAGGAGATGGTCTCGTTGACGCCGCGATAGTGCCTGAGCCAGCCCGCGAGCCCGATCCATGCCGCGCCGACGGCGGTCGCCGAGAGTGCCATCAGCGGCAGCGTCACGCCCGGCGCGACGCCACCCGTGACGAGCGGAATGGCGACGGCGGCGGACGTGAAGCCGCCGAGCACAAGCGCGCCCTCGGCGCCGATCAGAGTCAGGCCGATGCGGGCGGGGATCGCGAAGGCGAGCCCGGTGAGGATCAGCGGCGCGCTGCGCTGCAGGGTGTTCTGGATGGAGAAGGACGAGCCGAAGCCCCCCGTCCAGATCAGGCTGAAGAAGGTGGCCGGCGACTTGCCGAGCAGGATGAGGAAGACCGAGAACAGCAGCGCCGACGCGACCAGAGCGCCGGCCGGGATGACCAGCGCCTCGACGGCGCGCATGGTGCGCGGACCGAGGCTGAAGGATCGCAGGGCGGGAGGCGAGACGACGGCGGTCATGGATAGGGTCTCCACTGTGCGGCATGTCGCCGGGGCTTCTTCCCGCATGGCCGAGGTCCAGCCCTTGTCGAGGCGCTGTCGACCCCCTCCCCCCTGTGGGAAGGGTAAGGGTGGAGGTTCGCGCGCGAGGCGTGGAAAGACCGGGCTCGTCGCCGGACGGCGGCTGGGGACAATCGGGTCTCCGGCGCGCCAAGTCTTCCCCCCGATCGCGTGTCGCCGGCACCCCCACCCCTGACCCCTCCCCTCAAGGGGGAGGGGGATTCCGCGACGTCTGCGCCCTTTCGCGTTTCCCGTGAGCGCAAGGGTAGCTGGCATGAGCGGGAGAAAGCCATCGGCGTCAGCCTCGGTGATCGAACGACGAACAGCCGGGCGGCGGCAGACCGCCGCCCGTCGAGCAATGCGATCAGGTGATCGAGCCGACCACGCCCTCGAGCAGGTAGTTCATGCCGTCGAGCACCGGGTCGTAATTGTCCATCGAGCCCTCGATGACCACCTTGCCGGTATTGTCCTTGAGCGGACCGACGTAGATCGGCTTGCCGCCCTTCAGCGCCTCGATGGCCGCCTCGCCGGCCTTGACGGCCTCCGGCGTCGCGCCGGCGCCGAAGGCCGTGTTGCGCAGCATGTCGTTGTGATAGCCGCCGGCGATGAAGTTCGGCAGCGCCTCACCCTTGGCCAGAGCGTCGGCGTAGATCTTGTAGATCGTCTCCCACTTGTATTCGGCGCCCGTGATGAAGCCCTTCGGCGCCAGCGGAGCCTGGCTGGCATTGTGGCCGCAGCTCTTCACGCCGCGCGTCTCGGCGGTCTCCACGACCACCTTCGGCCCGTCGACATGGCAGGTGATGACGTCGCAGCCCGCGTCGATCAGCGCATTGGCGGCCTCGGCCTCGCGCACCGGCATCGACCATTCGCCGGTGAAGATGACCTGGACCGTCGCGGCCGGATTGACGCTCCTGGCGCCGAGCAGCACCGAGTTGATGTTGGACAGCACCGACGGGATCGGCTTGGCGGCGACGAAGCCGATCTTGTTCGACGTCGTCGACAGGCCGGCCGCGACCCCGTTCACGTAATGCGCCTGGTTGAGATAGCAGAAATAGCTTCCGGCGTTCTTCGGGTCGGTCTTCTCGTTCCACAGAGGCGCGGCGTGCCGGAACTGGACGTTCGGATACTTCTTGGCCGTCTCGACCACGAAGGGATTGTAGTAGCCGAAGGAGGTGGCGAGCACGAGATTGGCGCCGTCGAGGTTGATCATGGATTCCATCGACTGGGCGACGGCGTCCGTCTCCGGCACCTTCTCCTCCTCGATCACGGTCACGCCCGGCACCTGCTTGAGGATGTCCATGGCCACCGCATGGGCCTGGTTCCAGCCGAAATCGTCACGCGGACCGACATAGACGGCGCCGAGCACGATCGGCGTCTGGGCACGGGCGAGACCGAGAGGCAGGGCACTCGCGGCCAGGCCGGCGGCGCCGGCCTTGAGCAGGGAACGACGGGAAAGCATCGACGTCATGAGAAGCTCCAGGGTTTGGGAGGGACGTTGCAGGAGGGCCGGCGATCCGCCGGGTTCGAAGGGTCGGGGCGGGCGGCGTCAGACCGCATGGGCACGCGCCTCCACGGGCTGCGGACGGTCCCGGTCGCGGAGGTAGCCGCGCCAGCCGCCGAAGTGCGAGATGTCGCGCGCGCCTTCCAGTCCCCAGGGCTCGCAGAGGAAGCCCTTGACCAGGCTGCCGTCGTCGAGCGCCACGCTGCCGATCGAGAGCGGCGATGGAATGCCGGCCATGAAGTCGCCGAAGGCCGCGCGCGGCAGCGCCCAGACCTCGACCTCGATCGCCGCGCCGCCGCCGCGCTTGCGCACCATTCCGGGCCGGAAGGGAGGCCCGCCGGCCAGCGCATGCAGCGCATACTCGGGAGCGGTCCTGCAGGCTTTCAGGAAGCGCGCGCCGCGGGAGGTGAGTTCGGGGTTGAGCGGCAGGCCGGACATGTGCGCCCCGCAGACCGCGATGGCGATGTCGTCGGCCTCGACGACGCCTGCAGCGGGCCGGCCGGCCGGGCGCGGCCAGCCCGTCGCGCCGAGCGTTCCTGCTTCGACGGCCAGGGCGACCGAAGCCGCCCGGTGGTCCTCGCCCCTGCGCGCCAGCACGGTGAGGCTGCCCGGCCGACCGTCCGAGCGCAGCCCGGTCGGCACGGCGATCCCGCAGAGGTCGAGCAGGTTGACGAAATTGGTGTAGGTGCCGAGCATGGAATTGGGACCGATCGGATCGGCGGCGATCTCGGCCAGCGTCACGACCGTGGGGATGGTCGGCACGCAGAGCAGGTCGACGTCCTCCATCAGGTCCTCGCAGCGCCGTGCCAGCGCCTTCAACCGGTAGAGCCCCTCGAAGGCGTCGACGGCGCTGAGCTTCAGCCCCGGCTCGAGGACGGCGCGCGTCGTCGGGTGCAGCGTCTCGGGCGCGTCGACCAGCCGACGGCCGACGGCTGCGACCCGTTCGGCGAGCCAGGCGCCCTCGTAGAGCATGCGCGCGACGGCGTAGAAGGGTCCGAAGTCGATCTCCGTCACCGATGCGCCGGCCGTCCGCAGCCTGACGACGGTGCTGCGGAAATGCTCGGCCTGCGCGGCATCGCCGAACGTCTCCAGCGTCGCCTCGTCCGGTATGCCGATCCGGATGCCGGCATGCATGGTCGTCAGCGGCCGGATCGGCACCGGTCGGGAATAGGCATCGTCCGCATCATAGGCGGCAGCGATGCCGAGCACCTCGAACGCTTCGGCCACCGTCATCGCGAAGATCGAGATCGTGTCCAGCGTCCGGCAGGCCGGCACCACCCCGCTGCCCGACAGGGCGCCCAGGGTCGGCTTCAGCCCGACGATGTTGTTGAGCGCGGCAGGCACCCGCCCCGACCCCGCTGTGTCGGTGCCGAGCGAGAAGGCCGCGATGCCGCGCGCCACCGCGACGGCGGAACCCGACGACGAGCCGCCCGGCACGAGGTCGGGATCGATCGCGTTGCGCGGCACCGGATACGGCGACCGCACGCCCACGAGGCCGGTCGCGAACTGGTCGAGGTTCGCCTTTCCGAGCAGGATCGCGCCGGCATCGATCAGCCGCGACACCACGAAGGCATTCTCGCGCGGCACATGGGCGAAGTCCGGACAGGCGGCCGTCGTCTCGAGGTCCGCCACGTCGATGTTGTCCTTCACCACGAAGGGCATTCCCCAGAGCGGCCTGCCGTCGGGCGAGCCCAGCGAGCGGGCCGCGCGGAGCGCCTGCTCGCGCGTGTCCAGGATCAGGATGCCGGGATCACCCGCTGCCTCGAGCCGCCGGAAGGCCTCCGCAACGACCGTTTCCGGCGAAACACCGCCATCATAGGCCCGCCTGATGTCGGCGAGCGTGAAGGGCAGGCTTTCGATGGCCGGTCCCATCGCCCGTCAGCTCCGGCCGAAGGAGCCGGCGGAGCCCGGCGTGCCGGCGCGGCGGAAGGCTTGGGATCGTACGGACATCGGGGCGCCTCTGCATGCACGGATATTGCTGTCCGAAGACGTTGCAGATTTCACCGTTCGCGAAAATTGCTATAAACTCACCATCCCGGTGCAAATCCGGCACCAGGGCCGATCAGGGGCACGGAATATGAAGCATCTCCAGACATTTAGGCTGATCGAAGCGGTCGCGCGGGCAGGCTCGATGCGCAAGGCGGCGGAGGACATGAACATCACCGCCTCGGCGCTGAACCGCCGCATCAACGGCTTCGAGGACGAGTTCGGAGCCGAACTCTTCGAGCGGCTGCCGGGAGGGGTGCGGCTCAACCCGGCCGGCGAGCTCCTGCTGCACCACTACCGCGCCACGCTGTCCGACCTGTCGCGGGTGCAGGGCCAGGTGGCCGATCTCTCCGGCGAGCGGCGCGGCCATGTTTCGATTGCCTGCTCGCAGGCCCTGCTACCCTATTTCCTGCCGCAGCAGATCGCGCGCTACCGCCGCGACCATCCCGGCGTCACCTTCACCGTCAACATCCGCGACCGCTCCCAGGCGGAGCAGGAACTGGCGAGCTATTCCAGCGATCTCGCGCTGGTCTTCGAGCCGGTCTATCTGGTCGACTTCGAGGTGATCCAGGCGGTTCCTCAGGCGGTCAACGTGGTGATGACGCCCGACCACCCGCTGGCCCGCAAGCCGGAGCTGCGCCTGCGGGATTGCCTCGACACGCGCCATGTCGCCCCGTCGCTGAAATACGGCGTGCGCCACCTGCTCGACTTCGCCGCCAGACGGGGCACACGCCGGGTTTCGCCCGTCGTCGAGACCGAGAGTTTCGAGCTGATCCGCCACTATGTGCTGCACGAGAAGGTCATCGGCTTCCAGATCCCGATCGGCCTGCGCGACCCGGGCGACGGGTCGCTGCTGTTCCGCCCGATCTCCGAGCGCGACCTGCCGCCCGGCAACCTCATCCTCGGTCAGATGCGCGGCCGCACCCTTCCCGTCGCTTCGGCCCGTTTCGCCATGCAGCTCGCAACGGCGCTCAAGGATGCGACCGGGGCAGCCATGCAGTGAGGCCGCACGTCGCGCGGTTCGGCTGGGTCGCGGCGAGTGCCGCAGCGCCGCGGGTCCCAGGCGTCTGCCGGCTCAGGCGCCGAAGCGCATGTTGCGGACGGCCGACTTGCGGTCGCCTTCGACGCGGTCGCGCCTGAAGATCGCCAGCCGGCCCGGATTGCGCTCGCGGGCCTGCCGGATCAGGGGCAGGACGTCGCGCCTGTCGGGACAGAAGACGATGGTGCACGCCACCACGTCGGCGAGATCGTCGGCGACCGACGAAAGCTCGCCCTCGTCCCTCAGCCACCGGTCGCCGATCTCGCGTGACGTCAGGAGCCATCCGCAATAGCCGGCGAACCGGCCGCCGCGGGTGAGACAGACGTGATGGCGCCGCTCGAGCTGCTGCTGCAGGGCCCGCACCAGGACGCGGCTGCGGAATTCGGAGAAGGGGCGGGTCGTGCTCAGGAAGGCGACGAGCAGTCCAAGCGACTCGTGCGTCGGCCGAAGCTGCCTGATCTCGACGGCGCCGCCCGGCGCATCCTGTCGCGCACTCACCTGCCGTCTCCGCCGGCACGCAGATCCTCGATCGCCGCCGCCAGCCCCCGGGTGCTGATCGGCAGGCGAAGCGGCTGTCCGTCGGCGAGGATCATGGTCACCGCAAGGCCGGGCACGTTCTTCAACCTGTTCACCAGATCGTCGGGAAGCCGGATGCTCGCGACGCAGTGGCTGGCGTTGCAGCCCTGATAGGGCAGCATGACGGGATCCGGCAAGCCGGCATCGACGCGCAGACCGCGGTCCAGGACGACGTCCTTCGGCGTCTGCCAGATGCTCGTCAGCGACCGGCCATCTCCGACGATCCGCCAGGACAAGAGCAGGGACCGCGTCTCCTTGTGCAGAAGGGTCTGAACGATTGAGCAGGCTCGCCTTCCGTCGTCCCTCGTCAGGCAGGCATGGCGCCAGTCGCCGTGGCTGCGCTGGTCGCTCATCCGGACCCGGTGCGGCGGCGCGGCGGCGTTCGCGGTGGCGGCCGCCGGGGGCTGGCTCGCAGCGGGTGCTGCCGGCTGCGGGGCGGTCTCGGCCAGGATCCACAGACCGCGGGCGATGCCGGACAGCCGGCTCCAGTGGGCAAGCGCGAAGTACCCGCCAAGGACGAGCAGGACGGCAAGACTGACCAGCATCAGGACCCTGCCGAAGCCGCCGGAGGACTCCCGGAAATCGCGCGCCCCGTTGTCGTCTGCGCGGAAGGGCATCGATCCGTCTCCCGTGAAGGTCTGCGATCGAAAAAAGGGCCGGTCGCAGGCGACCGGCCCCCGATCTCGCATGGAAGCAGCTGGATCAGAAATTGACGCGCAGTCCGGCGTTCGCGCCGTAGGACTGGTAGTCGCTTCCGAACTGCCCGGTGCCGGAGATGAAACCGGACCAGCCGCTGTTTGCGCTCTTGAAGGTCAAAGTGCCCGTGACCTCGCCGAAGACGCCGTCGATGCCGTCCGAGAAGGTCGCGGTGTTGACCCCGTCCGAGACGGTGACCGTGTTGTCGTCGCCGAACTCGTTCCAGATCCGGCCGAGCAGCGCTGCTTCCGTGATCATGCCGCCTGCCGAGGCGAACTGCGCCCCGACGCGGACGCCCGCCCCGAGCCGGGCGCTGCTGCCGTCGTCGAAGGTGACCGAATGGCCGGCCGCGGCGACGTCGTCGACCGTCGTGTGGACATAGGCGCCGGAGACGAGAGGCTCGATGAAGGCGGTTCCCCGCGCCATCCGGTAGCCGATGTTGCCGTAGACGCCGTAGTTGAAGACGTCGGCATCGACGTCGATCGCGCCGAAGGTGTAGTCGCTGTTCAGGAAGTCGGCCTTGGCGGTCAGGTCCGCGTAGAAGGCGCCGTTGTTGTAGGCACCATAGGCGCCGACGGTGCCGCCGCTGTAGTCGACGGACGAGCCGTCGGACGCGAAGTCCATGTCGGAGCCGACATAGCCGCCGAACACGCCGAACCGGAAGAAGCCGTCGCCGGGGATGAAGTCGGCGCCCGCCAGCACGCTGTAGGTGCTCTGGTCCGTCGATCCGTCGACCCCCACGCCGCCGATGGTCAGCTCGCGGTCGCGCTCGGTCCATCGGCCGCCGATCTTGCCCCAGATGCCGCCGTCGGGGGACGCCGCCGCCGCCGGGGGCGCCATCTCGACGACGTCCGCGCCGCCGCCGCCCGACTGGCCGAACTGCCCGCCATAGATGTGGTCTTCGACGGTCGCCACGGTGTCGTAGAAGATCTGCTGCGCGCCCGTGACGATCGCCGGTGCGTTCTGCGCGCCCGGACCCCAGTCGTTGACGAGTTCGTAGTCGTCGTCGCCGGCGTCGTGCTGGATGAACCAGGCAAGGAAGCCGTCCTGGATGTAGTCCTCGCCGGCGATCTCGTAATAGTCATCCGAGAGGCTGGAGATGAAGAAGGCGTCGTCCGACGGCTCTTCGGTGTTGTTGTTGTAATCGACGACGTCGATTTCCGAGCCGAAGGTGCCGAGCCCCGTGCCCTGCGCCCGGCGGATGATCACGCCGGTTTCTCCCGAGATGTCGCCGCTGACCACGAGCCGGTCGCTGACGGCATCGTCGAAGTCGACGTCGACGGCGAGCAGGCCGCCGCCATAGGTCGGGACGAAATTCTCGTCGATCATCGTCAGGCTTCCGCCCAGATAGTCGCCGAGGATCGTCGTCTGGTCGCCTTCGGTGCCGTCGGCCATGCTGACGATCCCGGAATTCGCAAACACGTCGACGTCGAAGGACGTCGTTTCGCTCACGTCGTCGTCGAAGGCGGTCTGGATCCAGCCGCCATTCATGATCATGTCGTTGCCCGACGCCCCGTCGATGTCGGTTTCGCCGGTGACGAACCAGGCGCCGGCATTGACGATCGAATTGCCGACCTTGTCGTCGTCAGAATTCACGAAGTCGTTGGCGCCGCTCATCTGGACGCGACCGACGAGAAGGCTGGTGGCGTCGTTCTGCAGCGAGCCGGCTCCGTCGCTGGTCTCGACGATCAGGTCTTCGGCCGCATCCGCGTAGTCGTCCATTGCGGACGCGTCGAGCGGCTGCCCGTCGAGGACGAAGCTCTGGAAGTTCGTCACGTCGGCCCACAGAGCGACCGAATCGAAGGTGGAGGCCGGCACTTCCGTCGGATCCGGAGAACTCCAGGAGCTGTAGAGGAAGTGCGGCAGGTCGCGGCTGGCGATGATGCCGCCCTCGATGTTGCGGATTTCGGCGGCCGCTTCGGAATCGGTGCCCACCTTGCCGGTGTCGGTGCCCGAAATCTCGATGACCGGCTGGTCGGTGTCGCCGTCGCCGATGATCAGCCCCGTGGAGGAGACGAAGACGGTCTCCGCGTCATCCACTGCGATCGCCCGGTCGCCAGCCAGGATCCAGCCGTCATTGCCGATGGAGACCGTGCCGCCATAACCGTCGAAGCTGTCGACCTCGCCGATCTGGATCGCGTCGCCCCAGAGGCCCTGGATCAGGCCGCCGTCGCCGTTGAGGACGAGGACGCCGCCGCGCCAGATGTCCTCCGCCTCGATGCCGTTCTCGCGGCCGAAGATCGTGCCGATGCCGTTGTCGACGACGACGTTGCCGTCGATGTTCCACAGGTCGATCGCGTTCTCTCCGCCCCAGACCAGGCCGCCCTGCTCGGGATTCTCGGTCGTGGCGCCATTGTCGAACTGGAAGCCCGCGTAGAAGTCGGAATCGTCGTTGTCGACGAACAGGCCCTCGAGATCCGACACCTCGACCGCATGATCGTCGATGCCGACGATCAGGCCGCTCCCGTTGTCGATGAGGGCGAAGCCGCCGTCATCGCCGGCGCCGTCGATCTCGATGCCGTGATCCTGGCCCCAGATGCCGGTCGTGAAGCTCGTCCCGGCGAGCTGGCCGCTCGGGAAGAAGCCGTCGACGTCGTCGTTGAGATCGCCAAGGATAATTCCGCTACCGGACCAGTTGTAGGTGTTGCGGTTGTCGATGAGGATGTCGGCGTCGGCGTCCGAAATCTGGATACCGCTGCCGTCGGCGCCGTAGATCAGGCCGCCGCTGTAGTCGACGAGGCCGGACGTGTAGCCGTTGTTGTTGATGACGACGTCGCCATTCTGGACGTTGTTGACGTCGATGCCGTTCACGCTTCCCACGAGGACGCCGCCGCCGAGGGTCAGCGGCTCGTCACCCGTGCCGGCACGGCCGCGATTGCTGATCGTCACGCCGTCCGTGCCGGACACGAGGTCCAGGTTCACGCCGTCGCCGGCGAGGCCCGCCACGAGGCCGCCGGCATTGTCGAGCGAGAACTCGCCGATGCTGGTCTGGTTGATGCCGTTGGTGCCGCCCACGATCGACTGGTAGCTGGCATTGGTGATCGTGCTGCTCGCCGCACCCGTCACGTCGATGCCGTTGCCGACGCCGCTGATCGTGTCGTCGTTGTAGATCACGACGTCGCCGGCGACGTTCAGATAGACGCCGGCCCGGTTGACGCCCTGGCCGGTGATCGTCCCGTGATTGGTGATGCTCGCGCCGCCGGTGGTGGCGATGTGGATGGCGGAACTGTTGCCGCCCAGGATCTCGCCGCCATCCTCGTTCTCGATCTCGACGTCGCCCGCGGCGCGGTCCGCGAGGTTGAGGTTCTGCGAGACGACGATGCCCATGCGCTCGAACGGCAAGGGGGTCGCGTCTCCGCCCCCGATCTGTCCTTCGTTGGTGATGGTCAGCTGACCGCGCAGACCGGCGAGCTGGATACCGTCATCCTCGCCGATGACGGCGCCGCCTTCGAGGACAGAGATGGTCACGTCGTCGGCATTGCTGGTCGCACTCGCCGTGGCGTTGCCCGAGCCCGAGATCTGGATGCCGTCGCCGTTGGCATCGTTGCTCGTCACCGAGCCCGCGATCACGAATTCGAGGAGCTGACCGTCCGTCGAGCCGCCCGGTACCACGAGGATGCCATGGCGGGTGTTGAACGTGTCGGTGGCGTTGTCCGCGATCGTGATCGAGGAGTTCTCGGTGACGACGACCCGGCCGCTGTTGTTCTGCGCATTGACCTGGAGCGCCGCCCCGGCCGCCGTCCCGGAGGCGATGGTGATGGTGCCCTCGTCCTCGACGTCGTTGCTGACCACGCCGACATGGACGACCCATTCGTCGGTCGCCGTGAGCGTCTGCGGATCGGTCTCGCCGTTCGGCATGTCGACGCAGGTGATGAAGTTCGTGCCCGTCGCGCAATCGGCGCGGGCCGGGGTCGGCATCGCGACCAGGGCCCCCAGTCCCGCCACCACTCCGGCCGTCAGAGCCGTTCCACCGAGCAGCCAGCGACGCTCGGCCCTCGGCGCCACGAGGAACCGCGCTGCACGCTTCACGCCAGCCCGTCCAGCCTTCTTCATTCCCGTTGCGAACATCGTCCCGCTCCCGTCCATAGCCGGTAATGCATGTTTGAATGTAACTTCGGTGCCGCAGCCCGGTCGGACTCCGCCACATCGTTCGACGCGTATTCGCCATTCTTCTCAAGAGATAGTCAATCCCGAACTGCCAGCCATCTTGGTTCATTAGAAGGAGTGGAAGCAATGAGACTCGGACGGACTCACCCTGTCCGGCTCTTCATTTGGCCCGACTCCCATTATTCTTGATAACCATGTATCCACCTGAAAACGCTTCGATTCATTCATTTGGCGCCCACCTGTGGCGAAACACGGGAGGGGCGCAACCAGGCTTCAGCGCTGCCGCCATGCCTCTTCCGGAGCAACGACAACCGTCAGCCGATCGCGAAATTCTTCTACCGAGTGTTGCAATGACGACACGAACCGGGACTTCGATCGGCATGACTGCCGCAGGCCGCAATTGCCGCTGCGGAACGGATCCGCTAGAGCAGATGAGGCTGGCGCGGCCGCTTCCGTCGACCGGCATGTCCGGGTCGACGCGCCGAACCGTCGGTCCTGACGGGCCGGCATGCCGCTCGACCAGCCATTGGAGGCGACCATCTTGAAGGACCAACCACGCCAGGCGACGCGCGACCGGGCGGCCCGTCCGCCATGCACGTCCCGTTCGCGTCGTGGAACGCCGCCTTTCCCCCATCGCTGCACCGCCACGATCGCCGCGCGCGCTCGGCTGCACCGGGCGTCCGGCCGCCAGGGGCACGGCGCCGGCGGAAGCCCGTAGGCCAGTGGGGGCCGGACGCCCCCGCCCGAAGGGCCGCCGGGCGGCACCCGTCGGGCCCGTGCTGGCGGCGCTCCTTGCCGCCCTGTCGGCCGGATGCCGGTCGGTCGGCAGCGTGGTCGACGGATTGCCCGGCGCAGGCGTGTCGGTCGTGGCCCCGGGCGAGGTGGCGATTCCCGTCGAAGGGCTTCCCCGCCCCATGCGCGCGACGCTTCGACTTCCGGCGGGCGATCCCCCCTTCCCGCTCGCCGTCGTCAGTCACGGCTCGGACCAGCGCCTCGAAGCTCGCGCCCGCATGGCCATTCCCGCCTATCCGGCTCTGAGCGATTTCCTGCTCGGCCAGGGCTATGCGGTGTTGATTCCGCTGCGTCCGGGCCACGGACCGGCCGGCGGTCCCTATCTGGAGGACCAGGGCGGGTGCGCGCGGGCCGACTACCGGGCGTCGGGCCTGGCCACCGCGGGGCTGATCCGCGCGGCGATCGACCACGCGGAGAAGATGCCAGCCATCTCGGCGGGCGAGACGCTCATCATCGGCACGTCCGCCGGCGGCTGGGGCGCCATCGCCCTCGCCGCCTCCGACCCGCGCGGAATCCGCGGCTACGTCAACTTCTCCGGCGGGCGCGGCGGCCGCGATCGCGGCAGGCCGGGCGCGAACTGCGCACCGGAGAGGCTCGTCGCCACGGCCGGAGCGTTCGGCGGAAACGCCCGCATGCCGGCCTTGTGGCTCTATGCGGAGAACGACAGCTATTTCGGGCCGCAGCTCAGCAGAGCACTTGCCGAGGCCTATCGCAGCGCCGGCGGCAACGTCACCTTCGTGTTGCTCCCCGGCACGGCGGGCGATGGCCACGGTCTCATCAACGGACCTGCCACGGCATGGGAGGAACCGCTGCGGCGCTTCCTGCGCCAGATCGCCGGCGAGCAGCCTTAGTCGCGGGATTCCTGGTCGGAAAGACCGGCTTCGACGATCGAGAACGGAACCGCGCCATACTGCGCCAGATCTTCGGGCGACGCGCCCCGCCGCAGATAGCGCGCGGGGCGGGCCTCGAGCGTCTGCGGCCCCCCGTCGCGAACAGGGACGCTGCCTTCGAAGACCAGGCGGCGGAGCCCGCCGCCGCGATCGATCTTGCGGTAGCGCAGCCTTGCGATGTGCCCGCTCGGGGAACGAAGCTCGAACTCTAAGCGGCGACGGGTGGCCGGCACGTGGCAGTCGATCACGAGCCGGATCCGGTGGCGGCCGGGACGCGCGAGCGTCGCCGGCAGGTCCGCCCGCAGCCGGGCGGACAGATCCGGTGCCCCCGAACGTGCCCCCACAGACGCCCGGCCGCGCAGCAGATCGTCCGGCAGGCCGCCCCGGGGCTTCGGCCCGGCCCGCATGCGGCGCAGCTTCGCCAGCCAGCGCACCAGCGGAAGGACGCGTTCTCCCTCCCGGCGAGGCCTTGCCTGCAGCAGCGCGGACAGCCGCTCGACCAGGGGTCGGCTGCGGGCCTGCGCGACGAGCCGCTCCACCACGGCATGCGGGATCGGACTTCCGATCGCGGCAGCGAGATAGGACAGCGCGACCGCCGCCGGCACGGCGAGGCCGCGCGCGCCGACGACGGCGAGGAAGGTCGGCCAGTCGATGTCGTCGCGCCGTGCGGCGGCGTCGCAGTCGACGAGCCAGTCGCTGTGGGCATGGGCGTCGAGGCAGCCATGTGCGATGGCGAGAGCCAGCCTGTCGGCCGTCGAGGGAACGCGGACGGCGACGCCCGCGAACCGGGCAGGCACCGCGCGCAGCCACAGTCCGGCATCGTCCGCGGCACTCGCGTGAACAGGGTGGTACGCGGCCTGATGCAGGTCGATGTCGCCATAGTCGCCGCGCAGGAAATTCAGCGCCCGGACAGAGCCGAGGCGGCCGCGCAGGAAATGCGTCGAGACCCCCGTCGCCGGCTCCCACCCGCCCGCCACCAGGCATTCGAAAGCGGCATCCATCGACGACGGCGGAACCAGAAGGTCGATGTCGTGCGAGATGCGCGAGCGCTCGGCGCCGGGTTCGATCGCCACGCGCGCCGCGCCCTTCATCAGCATGACCGGGATCCCCGAGGCGGCGAGCGCCGCAAGCACCGGTTCCGCCTCGCGCATCGCCAGCCGCGACCGCGTCCAGAGCATGCGCTGCAGCCCGGCAAGGCGGGGTTGCGCGGGAAACGCGGCCAGACGCTTGCCGAAACGCTCGGAAAGGGCTGCCAGCAGCCGGTGCTCGCGAAAGCCGGCAACGTCGATGTCGTGTTCGGACAGCCAGGTCCGAGCCGCGTCGAAGGCCGCGTCCTCGTCGCTCGCTGCGACGGCGCGGATGAGGAGATCGAGGTCGCCGGAGGGCCAGGCCCAGCCGAGATCCGGGAAGCGGGTGCCGACGGTCGGCCCGGCCGTTCTCACCGGCTTCCGCTCTGCATGCGCCGCAGGATGGCGCGGCGGGCCACATCCAGATAGCCGCGGTCCCGGAGATCGTTGTTCCGGTTCGACAGGCTGCCGGGACGGATACGCCTCAGCGCGACGACGTCGGGCACCATCGAAAGGGCGTGGCCCGCTTCCCGCACCCGGGCGAGCCAGTCGATCATGTCGCCGGCATAGCCAGGGGGATCGATCAGGGGGCCGACGGAGCGCACCACGTCCGTCGGCGCCAGCAGGGTCGTGCGCGTCCAGCCGGGGGCGGGGGGCGAGATGCGGTTGTCCGGCTCCCCCTCGAAGGCCTGCCAGTGACCGAACGCCAGCGCGGTTCCGGCGGAGCCCGCGAGAAGGGCCAACTGGCGCTCGATCTTGTCGGGCAGCCACAGGTCGTCCGCATCGAGCGTCGCCACCCAGGGCGTCGAGACCAAGGCGAAGCCGGCGGTGGTGGCGGCGCCCGGTCCGGCGTTCGGCTGGCTGACGACCTCAACCGGTCCGCCGGCGTCATGCGCGGCCGCGGCGGTGAGGTCGGTCGAACCGTCGTCCACGACGATGACGCGCGCAGGGGGGCAGGTCTGGCTCCAGACCGATCTCAGCGCTTCGCCGATCGTCGCCTCCGCGTTCCACGCGGGAATGACCACCGTGTAGGGACCGGGCGCGGCAGGATCCGTCACATCACGCCCCGCATCTTCTCCAGTTCCGCGATGTCGAGGAACGGGGGGATCGCCTGCAGCAGCGACGGGTCCTTCTTCCGCCGCAGCGCTGACAGGAGCATGGCCTGCATCACCCCGCGCCGCAGCGCCAGCGTGTCGCCGGTCATGTTGGCGTCATGTCGCCGATAGAGCACGGAGACGTGGTCGGCCAGGACGTGCTTCGTCCTCCGCTCGAATATCCGGAGCAGGAAGTCGAGGTCCTCCCCGATCGTGAGCCGCGTGTCGAACGGGCCCATGGCATCCACGAGTTCGCGCCGGTAGACCCCGGTGCCGAGGCTGATGCCGCGAACGGTGGCACAGACCGCGCCGTCCGGCGGCAGGAGCGTCTGCGGGTCGATCCCGTCGACGAGCATCATGCGCGAATAGACCATGTCCAGCGCCGGATCTGCGGCAAACAGGGCGAAGTCGGGGGCGAAGCGTCCTTCCGTGGAGATGTCGTCGGAGTCGAGGAAGCTGACGAAGCGGGTCTCGGGCAACAGGTTGGCGAGGCCGACGTTGCGGGCCGCCGTCACGCCGGCATTCGCCTGGCATATCAGGCGGATGCCCCCGGCCTCCGCCTGCAGCCGGCGCACCAGGCCGGCCGTTCCGTCGGTCGAGCCGTCGTCGATGACGAGAATGTCGAGGTCGATGGCCGGACGCTGCCGCAGGAGCGAGCGGAGCGCCTCGCCGACGTAGCGCTCGCGATTGTAGGCCGGCATGATCACTGTCGTCGTCAAGGCCGTCCGTCCTCGATGAAGCGCCGCAGCCGCGCCGCGATCTCTTCCGGCTCCGGTCCGAGATGAAGGACGTAGCCCGGCAGGCGTCCGGCGAGCGTCGAGAAGAAGCGGAATCCGCTCTCGCGCTCCCCGGGCATCTGCCAGAGCGCGCTCGGTGCGAGCGCGAGCAGGACGTCGCGCGCCGATGCAGGTTCGAGCGACGTGCGCGTCGCGCCGGTCTTCGGGATCAGGATCGCCCGCAGGTCGATGCGCGGGGGGATCGGCGCAGTCGCCACCTCGCCGATCCGGAACTCGTGCTTGCCCTGCCAGTTGAGCGGCCGACTGCCGATCCGGTCCGCAAGCCGCAGCCGCGCATAACCCGCCGGATCCTGCTTCAGCGTGCCGTAGAGCGGCGCGGCCGAGACGTTTTCGCCCGAGTCGACGAGGACATAGTCGTCGCCGACGCTGACGAGCCCCGAGAGGAGGCCGGCGACGACGGTCCCCGACTTGCCGGCGCCGCCGGCACCGGCGAGCAGCACGCCCCGCCCGCCGTGCCCCAGCGTCCCGGCATGCACGAGCCTTCGCCCGAGCGCCGCATAGGCCCAGTGCAGGAAGACCCGCAGCGGCGCGCCCGTCTCCCACGGCGGATAGGCGTCCGGCCCCCGCATCAGCTGCACGGCCGCTCCTTCCCGGAACGACATCACCTGCCACAGGCAGTCGTCGTGAAAAAAGCTGGCCTGCAGCCCGAGGGGAGCCAGCCGCCGGCCGAGATCGTGCGGAAGATAGGGCTCCGCCCCCCATGGACGCGGCGCCTCGACGCCGTGGAGGCCGGCATGCAGGATCGTCACGGCGAGGGGCTTGCGCCCGCTGTCGTCCGCCGCCGCCTGCGGCACGATCGTTTCGGCGATCGCGCGAGCGAGCGGTCCCGGCGGGATGCGGACGGCAAGATCGAGCCCGGGCAGCGGAATGCGGAACGGCGGCAGCGTCGCGCCGGCGGCCCGTGCGTTCGACAGGAGCGCGGCGGCGTACCCCGCGACGGTTGCGCTTCCGACCGTGGAGGGCCGGCCGCTTGTCCGGTCGCGCGCCTCGACTCCCATGACGTCAGACCTGCTTGACGACCGGCCATCCGGCCGGCTCCTCGACGTCGTGAATGGGATCCGCCGTGAAGAGGTCGGCGAGGTCGTCGAAGACCGTCACCTCCGGCACGTCACCCGCTGCCGCAAGCCGGGCGATGGCCTGAGCGTCCGGAAGGGAGGCGGGAACGCCCGGCTGCCGTGCCAGCAGCCGGTGCCCGAGCAGCGTCTCTGCGAAGGCCGCGACCGGCTCCGGAGCGCAGCCCGCCGCCTTGCCGATCGCCGCGGGAGAGACACCGGCCGACAGCATTTCCCAGAGGGCGCCGCCGCTGCGCGACAGGCTGAAATAGCGCCCGGTCGCCAGATCCACGACGACGATGTCGCCGTCGAAGGATTCCGACACGACGTCGCGACTGGCGATCCGATAGATTTGAGACGTCGCGTCCTCGACGTCGAGACCGCCACCTGCATCAATCAAGCCCGTTCCCCCCGAAGCGACGACCGTTTGTATCGGCGGTAGACTGCCGTCAATCCGGAATGCAGGCCGGACTCTGCTTGCGCCCCGAACATCAGGTTACTCCCGGGCGACCACCGGTCAAGAGAAATGAACTTGCGCACGCGGCGGCTCGCACGCACATGTCTGGACTACTCCCAGTATGCCTCTGCGGGATCGGGGGCCGGCAAGATCTGCCGCCCCGCGGGCACGGCCGATACCGCGCAGGTTTCTATGCCGTCGCTGCCGTCTTCAGCCCCATTTCGGCGATCATCGCCTCGCGCATGACGAATTTCTGCGGCTTGCCGGTCACCGTCATCGGCAGCGCGTCCTTGAACCGCACGTGGCGCGGCACCTTGTAGTGGGCGATCTGGCCGCGGCAGAAGGCGCGGATCTCCTCCTCGGTCGCCGTCTCTCCCGGATGCAGCACGATCCAGGCGCAGAGTTCCTCGCCATAGCGCGGGTCGGGCACCCCGAACACCTGCACCTCCGACACCTTCGGGTGCCGGTAGAGGAATTCCTCGATCTCGCGCGGATAGACGTTCTCGCCGCCGCGGATCACCATGTCCTTCACGCGCCCGACGATGTTGCACCAGCCGTCGCGGTCGATCGTCGCGAGGTCTCCGGTGTGCATCCAGCCGTCGGCGTCGATGGCCTCGGCGGTCTTCTGCGGTTCGTCCCAGTAACCTTTCATCACCGAATAGCCGCGCGTGCACAGTTCGCCCGACTGGCCGACCGGCACGGTCTCCCCGCTCTCGTCGACGATCTTCACCTCGACATGCGGACCGATGCGCCCGACGGTGGCGACCCGCTTGCCGATCGGATCGTCGACGTCGGACTGGAACGACACCGGGCTCGTCTCGGTCATGCCGTAGGCGATCGTCACCTCCGGCATGTGGAGGTCCGACACCACCCGCTTCATGACCTCGATCGGACAGGGCGCGCCGGCCATGATCCCGGTTCTGAGCGAGGTGACGTCGTGGCGTCCGAATCCCGGGCTGTCGAGCATCGCCACGAACATCGTCGGCACGCCGTAGAAGGCCGTGCACCGCTCCGCGGCGATGGCTTCCAGTGCGGCCGCTGCCTCGAAGCCCTCGCCCGGAAACACCATGGTCGCGCCCTTGGTGACGCAGCCGAGCGTGCCCATGACCATGCCGAAGCAGTGGTAGAGCGGCACCGGGATGCACAGCCGGTCGGCCTCGGTCAGCCGGATCGTGCGGGTGACGATGTCGGCATTGTTGAGGATGTTGGCATGGGTCAGCGTCGCTCCCTTCGGCGCGCCTGTGGTGCCGGAGGTGAACTGGATGTTGATCGGATCCTGCGCGTCGAGCGTCGCCGTGACGAGGTCGAGCCGGTTGCGCTGCGCGGGTCCCGCCAGGCGCGAAAGGTCGCCGAAGGACAGCATCCCCGGCGAGCGGTCCGGCCCCATGCGGACGACCGCCCTCAGCGAAGGCAGCCGCGCCGCCGACAGCCGCCCCGGTTCCGCCGTCTCGAGTTCGGGCGCGAGCGTGCGGATCATCCCGAGATAGTCGCTCGACTTGAAGCGGGTCGCGGTGATCAGCGCCCTGCAGCCGACCTTGTTCAGGACGTATTCGAGTTCGGAGGTCCGGTAGGCGGGATTGATCGTGACGAGAACGACGCCTATGCGCGCGGTGGCGAACTGCGTCACCAGCCATTCCGGCCGGTTGGGCGACCAGATGCCGACGCGGTCGCCCTTCTGCAGCCCGAGCGCCAGCAGGCCGGCGGCGACGGCGTCGACCTCGCGCGCGAGCTCGCTCCAGGTGTAGCGCTTCCCGTCTTCGCGGAAGATCGCCGCAGGGTGCGGCCCCCGCCGCGCGACCGTCGCCGCGAAGGCCTGCGGAATGGTCTGCGAGAGCAGCGGCACGGATCGCTCGCCCGCCACATGCGAGAGCCCGCCCTGCGGCTTGCGCAGGGACGGGTCGGCCGGAGGCGGCGGGGCCTGCACGCCGAGCAGGCTCGACGACAGGCCGGCCGCCAGCGATTGCGACAAGACGCTCACGATGCTCCTCCCGTCACGCGACCGCGTCCGTCCCTACATCGTCCTCCAGTCGGCGATGCGCTCGAAGGCGGCCGCCGCGCGGTAGATCGTGCTTTCCTCGTAATGCCTGCCGATCAGCATCATGCCGATGGGCAGTCCCTCGGACAGCCCGACCGGAACGGTCATCGCGGGGTGCCCCGTCGTGTCGAAGGGGCAGGTGTTGGTGATCATCTCGAAGGCGCGCTGGATATAGAGCGCGAGCGAGGCATCCGCCGGCGGGATCTTCTGCGCCTTGATCGGCATGGTCGGCATCAGGAGCAGGTCGTACTGGCCGAGCGCGGCGTCGTAGGCCGCGCGCAGCCGGCGCGACAGGTTCTGCGCCTTGGCGTAATAATGGCCGCGATGGTGCTTGAGCATGTACTCGCCCACGAACATCGAGATCTTGAGGCTCTTCGACAGCTCGTCGGCGCGCGCGCGCCAGTTGGCGTGGTAGTCGAGCAGGCTCGTCACGTAGAGCCCCTTCCAGCCGGTGGCGAAGCCGTTGCCGTGCATCATGATGTCGGTGAGGCCCTCCAGCGCGATCGGCGTCCAGATCGCCTGTCCCTGCAGATGCATCGGCACGGAGATGTCGTCCACGGTCGCGCCGAGTTCGCGGAACCGCTGCGCGGCACTGCGTACCTTGTCGTCGACGTCGGGCTCCGAATTGGCGAGCCCGAAGCCCTCGCGCACCACGCCGATGCGCATGCCCGACACGCCGCGCCCGAGCGCGTCGGTGTAGCGGTCGAGACGCGGCGCATACTGGCGCGGGTCGAGCCCGTCCTCGCCGGCGATCACCTCGAGCAGCAGCGCGTTGTCGCGGACGTTCTGGGTGATCGGGCCGGCATGGTCGATCGTCGGCTCGATCGGCATGACGCCGGTGTAGGGAACGAGGCCGTGCGTCGGCTTCATGCCGTAGGCGCCGCAGAAGGAGGCCGGCATGCGGATCGACCCGCCCTGGTCGCCGCCGATCGCCATGTCGACCTCGCCGGCGCCCACAAGGGCGCCCGATCCGGACGAAGAGCCGCCGGCGATGTAGCCCGTCTTCCACGGGTTGTGCACGGGTCCGGTCGCATTGGTGTGGCTGCCGCCCGAAAGGCAGAAGTACTCGCAATGCGCCTTGCCGACGATCGTGCCGCCCGCGTCGAGGATCCGCGTCACAACCGTTGCGTCGACGTCGGGGGTGTAGCCTTCGAGCGTCGAGGCGCCGTTCATCATCGGCACGCCGGCGAGACAGACGTTGTCCTTGAGAACGATCGTGCGGCCCGACAGCGGCCCCGAATGCGCGCCGCGGACCTCGGACTTCACGTACCAGGCGTTCATCGGGTTCTCCGCCGCCGACGGACGGTAGCCGGGCGTGCGCGGATACTTCACCTGCGGCAGGTTGTCGGGCATCGACGCGACGACGTCGTAGGCCTGGAACGTCCCCTCCATCAGGGTCATGTAGTCCATCAGTTCGCGGTCGCCCATGGACATGTGGAGGCCGCCGACGAGGCTGCGCATCTGCTCCAGCGTGGGTCGCCTGACGTGCATGGGGTACTCCCTGGGAAGATCGGTTGCGGCCGGCTCCGGCCGGCGCGGCATGGCTGGCGCCGCGGCAGGAGGGGCGGCTGGGATGGAGGATGGATAGGACGCGACCGTCGGGGCCGCGGGACGCGTCGGTGCGGGCGAGAGCACCGCGTGGGCGGGCAGAGCCGGATTGCTGGCCGGCCCGAAGGTCGGCAGACCCGGCAGGCCCTGCCCCGGTGCGGCGGCGGGGCGAGCGCCTGCGGCCTTCGACACGGGCCCACCGCTCGCCGCATGGCCGCCGGCGCGCGTGCGCCGCACGGAGCCGAAACCGAGGAACTCCTCCACCTGGCGCGGATCCTTCAGCGCATCGGCATGGATCTCGCCGGTGACGCGGCCGCGCTCCAGCACGACCACGCGGTCGGAAAGCGTCGCGATGAACTCGAAGTTCTGTTCGACCAGCACGACGGTCAGTCCGCGGCTCCTGCGCAGCTTCGTCAGCGTGTCCTCGATCTCCTCGATGATCGACGGCTGGATGCCTTCGGTCGGCTCGTCGAGCAGCAGCAGCCACGGATTGCCCATCAGGCAGCGCGCCAGCGCGAGGAGTTGCTGCTCGCCGCCCGACAGCGCCCCGCCGTCGCGGTCGAGCAGGCGGGTGACGCGCGGGAAGTCGGCGAGCACGCGCTCCACCGCCTCCGCCTCGTCCATCCCGGTATCGGCATGCCAGGCCATCCGCAGATTGTCGCGCACCGACAGTTTCGGAAAGATCCCCCTGCCCTGCGGCACGTAGCCGATGCCGCGCTGCGAGCGCTGGTGCGGCGCAAGCCCCGTGATGTCCTCCCCGTCGAGCCGCACCGAACCGCCGGTCGCCGGGATGAAGCCCATTACCGTCTTCAGCAGCGTCGACTTGCCCATGCCGTTGTGGCCGAGGATGCCGACGATCTCGTCCGTCGCGACCGTCAGGTCGATGCCGTGCAGGACCGGGATGCGCCCGTAGCCGGCGGTCAGGCCGCGGATCTCGAGGGCGGGGCGGGTATCGGTCATGCGCAGCGCTCCTTGCGAATTGCAAGCAGCCCCTCATGCAAGCGACTGTGGATGCGATACCCCCACCCCTTACCCTGCCGGGGCGATAACCAGGGGATATCGAGCGCGAATTGCCTCATCCTCACCCCCTCTTGCCCAGATAGACGTCGCGGACGCGCTGGTCGCTCATCACCGCCTCGACATTGTCCTCCATCAGGATCGCGCCCTGCGAGAACACCGTGATCTCAGCCGCGATCGAGCGGATGAACTGCATGTCGTGCTCGACGATGATGAGCGCCGCGTCGCGGTTGATCTCGTGGATGATCGCCACCATGCGCTCAACCTCCTCGGCGGTCATGCCGGCGGCGGGCTCGTCGAGCAGCACCAGCCACGGCCGCGCGGCGATCACGATGCCGAGTTCGACCCGCTGGCGTTCGCCATGGGCGAGCCGCCCGACGGTCGCGCGGGCGATGTCGCCCAGCCCGAGCCGCTCGATCACTTCCGCGGTGGTCCGGTCGGCCTCCCGGGTGCCGGACAGGCGGTAGGCGGAGAGCCAGACGTTCTCGCGCACCGACAGCCCGTCCATGACGCTCGGCACCTGCGTCTTGATGCCTATCCCGAGTCGCGCGACGTATTGCGGGTCCCAGCCGGTCGTCTCGACGTCGTCGATGAAGACTTCGCCGGCGGTCGGCTTCAGGATGCCCGTCAGGCAGCGGAAGAAGGTCGTCTTGCCGGCGCCGTTCGGCCCGATCAGGCAGCGCAGTTCCTTGCGGCGCAGCCTGAAGTTCACGTTGTCGACGGCCGTCACGCCGCCGAAGCGCATGGTGAGACCACGGGTCTCCAGAACGACGTCAGCCATCGGCGCGCCCCCTGCCCCGCCGGCCGCGCCGTGCCGCATTCGGCCGGCTGCGGCGGGCCGAACCGGCGAAGGCCGACATCAGCGACGGCACCACGCCGCGCGGCAGCACCAGCACCACCACCACCAGGATCAGCCCCATGATCAGCACGTTGTCGACCGCCGTCTGCTGGCCGAGCGCGAACTTCAGATAGCCGAGCACGGCGGCTCCCAGCACCGGACCCACCAGCGTGCCGAGCCCGCCGACGATGCACCAGATGATGATCTCGGCCGACTGGCCGAGCGAGAACAGCCCGGGCGTCACGATCTCTGCCCACGAGGCATACAGCGCACCCGCGAGCCCCGCGATGCCGCCGCCGATCGCGAACAGCACCGACTTCCGGAAGCGCGCGTCGTAGCCCATCAGTTCGACCCGGTTCTCGTTCTCGCGGATCGCCACCGCGATGCGTCCGAAGGGGCTGGCCAGCAGCAGCCGCACCAGCACGTAGACGACGAGCAGCATGACGAAGCAGACGTAGTAGAGGCTGGAATCGTAGATGTAGGCCGAGGCGTCTCCCGGCACGTTCAGCGTCTGGTAGCCGGGCATGCCGTTGTAGCCGCCGAGCCGTGCCTGGCCGATCTGGTACTCGGGCCCGGCGGTCGTGTTCATGAAGCGGAAGAAGATCAGCGTCACCACCAGGGTGATGACGCCCATGTAGACGTCGGTCAGACGTCCGTAGAACATCATGGCGCCGAGCAGGAAGGCGAAGACGAAGGGCACGGCGATCGCGATCAGCATCGGCACCGTGCTCTCGCCGATGTTGGCGGCGGAGACCGCGTAGGCGTAGGCGCCGAGCCCGTAGAAGGCGGCCTGCCCGAAGCACAGGATGCCGCCGAAGCCCCAGATCAGGCCGAGGCTGAGCGCGAGCAGCCCGTAGATCACGAGCAGCGTCAGCGTGTAGTAGTTGAGCACGAGCGGGGCGACGAACATGAGAACGATGCCCGCCAGCACCACCCAGGCGGCATCGCGAAGCCTGACCGCTTCCATCACAGCCGTCCCTTGAAGAAGCGCCCGGTGATGCCTTGCGGCAGGAGGCGCAGGAGGATGATGGCGGCCACCAGCAGCGCCACCTCGCCGATCACGGGACCGGACAGGAAAGTGAAGGTCTGCGAGACGAGGCCGAATACGGTCGCGCTGGACAGGAGGCCGAGCACGATCGAGGCGCCACCGGAGATGACGGTGATGAAGGCCTTGGCGATGTAGGCCGAACCCCAGGTCGGCACGAGGCCGACCAGAGGTGCGAGCACGCCGCCGGCAAGACCTGCCAGTGCGGAGCCGACGAAGAAGGTACTCATGTAGACGCGGTCGGGGCTGTAGCCGAGGGCGGCGGCCATGTCGGCGCTCTGCATCGTGCCGCGGGCGACGAGACCGAGCCGCGTCCCGCGCAGGATCGCGTATGCAGCGGCGAGGAGCAGGATCGACACGATGATGATGAAGAAGTTGTAGCCGTTGATCTGGTAGGCGCCGAGCGTGAACCCGGAGATCGGCGTCGACACGCCGGTGGTGGTGTTGCCGAAGATCATGACCGCGGCGCCGGTGAAGGCGAGGCTGAGCCCCCAGGTGGCCAGCATCGTGTCGACCAGCCGGCCATAGAGGAAGCGGATCACCAGCCGCTCCACGATCAGGCCGATCACCCCGACAACCAGCGGCGCCACGATCAGCATGGCGATGTAGACGTTGATCCCGGCCTGCACGGCCACGATCGTCGCGTAGCCGCCCATCATCATGAACTCGCCATGGGCGAGATTGATGACGCGCATCATCCCGAACACCACCGCGAGCCCGGCGCTGATCAGCACCAGCAGAGCGATCGAGTACAGGATTTCGAGGATGAAGACGGCGGCGAGGTCCATGCCGGTCCTGTTTGCGGAGAAAACTCAGTCGGAGCGCAGTGCGGTTTGCCGGCGCCAGCGCGGAAGCACCCCCCTCACCGGCTCTTCGGGCCACCTCTCCCCCTGCCTGGGGGAGAGGAAAGCCGCTGCCTCCGTGGCTGCGGCTTCTGGAGAAATGCGGCGCCGATCCAGCCGGCGTTCCTCTCCCCCGGGCAAGGGGGCCGAAGGACGGACGAGACGAGCGGCGCCGCGGCACGGTGGCCGCGAAGCGGACGATGAGGGGGTGCCTGCGGCGTCACCCCTTTTCGTCGGCGATCAGATCTTGATCTCGTACTGCTGGTTGTCGTCCGGGTTGGCGACGAGGTCGCAGACGAGCTGCGTGTCGATCGGCTGCCGCGCGCCGAAGCTCTTCAGCACGTTGAGCTTCTGCCCGCGCATCTCCATCAGGTGCACGTCGAGCGTGGCATGGTGCGTCTTCGGGTCGATCGTGACCTTGCCGGCCGGACCGTCGAGCGACAGGCCGCCGTCGAGCGCCTCGATGACCTTCGCCTGCTCGACCGAACCGGCGGCCTTGACCGCCTCGGCCCAGAGCAGGATGCCCTGGTAGTTCGACACCGCGAGCTCGTGGATGTTCGGCACCGTCTCGGCACCGTGCATCTCGCCCCATGCCGTGGTGAAGGCCTTGTTGGCCGGCGTGTCGAGTTCGGGCGAGTAGTTGTAGCACACCACGATCCCGTCGCCCTCCTCGGGCGTCAGCACCAGATGCTCGGAGCCGACGCCAAGCGTCGTCGAGGCGAGCGGGATGCGCGACTTCATGCCTGCGGCCGCCCACTGGCGGTAGAAGGACAGATGCGCGCCGCCGACCAGCGCCGAGTAGACCATGTCCGGCGCCGCCGTCTGGATCTTGGTGATGGTCGAGCCGAAGTCCGACACGTCGAGCGGGAAGAAGTCGACCGCGACCGTCTCGCCGCCGCCGTCCTTGAAGTACTTCTGGATCCAGCGGGCCATCAGCTGGCCGTAATTGTAGTCGGCGGCCAGGATGTAGACCTTCTTGCCCCACTTCTCCATCGTGTAGGGGATCTGCACCTCGGTGGTCTGCGCCGGCGTCACGCCGGTGACGAAGCAGTTGCGGTCGCAGACGCCACCCTCGTACTGGATGTTGTAGAAATAGAGCGTGTTGGCGCGGCGCAGCGTCTGGCGGATCGCCTCGCGCGAGGCCGACAGGATGCCGCCATGCACGACGTCGACCTTGTCCTGGCGGGTCAGCTGCTGGGCGTACTGCGTGTAGAGCGCCATGTTCGACTGCGTGTCGTAGCCGATGTGCTCGACCGGGCGCCCGAGCAGGCCGCCGCCGTCGTTGATCTGCTTGACGGCGAGCTTCACCGCCATGTCGATCGGCTTGCCGTAGGCGTCGAAGATGCCGGAAATGTCGAACACCGTGCCGAGCTTGATCGGGTCGGCCGCGAAGGCGTTGCGGATGAAGGCCGGGCTGGCCAGCACCGCCGAACCCGCGGCGGCGCTCTTGAGGATCGTTCTTCTGGAAATCGTCATCGTCATTCCCCTTTTTCTCGTTTCGGCGCGTCTCCCGGCGCGCAGGTAAGGTAAGGTCTTCAGGCGCGTCCGCTCAGTCCTTCTTGCGAACGGGCGAGCGGTTGATGGCGTCGAGCGCGCGGGCGCCGAGATTGTGGTCCATCTCGACTCCGATCTCCTCGCCGAGCTTCTTGATCATCGGGAAGCCGATCGCCATGCCCATGATCGAATCGAGTGCCGACTGGAACCCGCCCTGCCCGCCAGAGCCACCTTCGCCGGCGCCGCCGCCCATCGGGCCGAGGCCGGAGATGTGGTTGATGCGGATGGAGTCGATCTTCTCCACCGGCTTCATCATCTGCGACGTGATTTCCGGCAGCATGTCGAGCTTGTGCATCTCCAGCCGCAGCCGCAGGATCTGCTCGCTCTGGGCGTTCTCCGCCTCGATCATTGCCGAGCGGCCCTCCGATTCGGCGATCATGCGGTGGCGCTCCGCCTCCGCCTTCACCTGGGTGGCGTTGCTCTCGGCCTTGGCGAGAGAGAGAATGGTGTCGACCTGCGACTTGACCTTCTGGTCGTCGACTTCGGCGTCCTCGCGCGCCTTGAGCAGCGCGAGCTGGCGGCTGCGCTCCGCCGCCATCACGTCGCGCTCGGTCTGCACGGCCTCCTGCGCCTTGACGAGCCTGGTCCTGGCGGCCTCGAAGCCGGCTTCGGCGATCTGTTCCTCGCCGCGCTTGGCGGCGATGCGGATGGAATTGTCGATCTTGGCGGTCTCCACCGCCAGCAGCGCCTCGATCTCCTGCCTGCGCAGCAGGAGGTCGCGGTCGATCTCGGCGCGCTTGATCTCGCCGGTCTTGGCGATCCGGGCCTCCTCGGCGAGCCGCTCGGCGGTCGTCCGGGCATTCTGGATCTCGGTGTCGAGGTCGATGCGGCGGCGCTCGATGTCCAGCCTCTTGGCCAGCTCCGCCTCCTCCTGCTCGCGCTCGATCATGAGGCGCTGGCGGGTCTGGTCCAGCAGCCGGCGGCGGATCTCGACGTCGGCCTCCGTCTCCACCTGCACCCGCGCCTTCTTGTTGTGGCTGACCAGCTCGGCGAGCTTGCGCATGCCGACCGCGTTGAAGGCGTTGTTCTCGTCGAGCGCGTTGAACGGCGTCTGGTCGAGCCGCACCAGCGAGACCGAATCGAGCATCAGGCCCGACCGCGCGAGATTCGGCGCAAGCCGCGAGGAGACAGCCTCGACGAAGGCGTCGCGCTTCTCGTGCAGCTCGTCCATCGAGCGGCTGGCGACCGCCGACTGGATCGCGTCGACCAGCTTGCCCTCGATCAGCCCCTGCATCTCCTCCTCGCGAAAGGTCTTGGAGCCGAAGGCCTGCGCGGCGGTGGCCACGCCGTCGGCCGTCGGCTCGACGCGCACGTGGAACTCCATCGCCACGTCGACGCGGAGCCGGTCCTCGGAGATGAGGGATGCGGCTCCCTGCCGCTCGATCCGGAGCCGGGTGGTGCGCATGTTGATGCGTTCGATCCGATGCAGGATCGGCAGCGACAGCGCGCCGCCGTCGATCAGCACCCGCCGGCCGCCGAGGCCGGTGCGGACCAGCGCGGTCTCGCGCGTCGACTTTGCGTAGAAGCGGTTGAGGAACAGCACGCCGAGCACGATCGCGACGACCAGAACGACGAGCGCCAGAAACCAGGCCACGCTTACCTCCGTTTCGATGGGAGCGGGACCGCCGCGCCGGGCGCGCGATTCCCTTGAACCGCAGCGAAGCTAGCGCAGGAACATTTTCCGTTTCAAGCTTTTTTCTTTCCGAGTTAAACTTTCCGGTACCGGCGCCGCGGCTCGGATCGATGCCTGCGCCGCTTCACGCGAGCCGTTCGACGACCGAGAACAGGTGCCCGTCGGCGCGGGCGAGATAGATCGGGTTCTCCTTGCGCTCGTTGGAGACGAAGGCGCCGCCGCGGGCGCTGCGCCAGGTCACCGGGGCGCCGCGCGGCCGCTTGCCGTCGACGAGCGCGGCATAGAAATGCAGGCCCTCGTAGATCGACTGCCCGAGTGCGTTGAGGACCGGGGCGTTCTCGCGGTGCAGGCTGCGGTAGCGCTCGACGAAGGAGAGGTTGGCGTCGGTCCTGAGCCCCGCGAAGTAGGACGAAGCGGCGTAGAGACGGCGGGTGTGCTCGGCGCCCGTCGCCAGAAGAACGTTCTCCTCGATGGCGGTGGAGAAGCGCACGATCGAGCGGTCGAGCCCCATCGCGCCGAAGACGCGGTTGAACTCGACCGCCTCCTGCCCGATCAGCGACAGGAGCACGATGTCGGGCCGTTTCGCCGCGACCTGCTCGACCAGCTCGACCGGTTCCTCGAGGCCGAACGGCACGTAGGTCTCGAACACGACCTGACCGTCCGACGCGGCGATGCAGTCCCTCGCATACCGGTGCGAGGCGCGGGGCCAGACATAGTCGTTTCCGACGAGCGCCCACCGCCGGACGCCCAGCGAGGCGGCGAGGTGCCGGATCGCGGGCGCGAGCTGCTCGCGCGGCGTCTCGCCGATGGTGAAACAGGCGGGCGCCTGCTCGTTGCCCTCGTAGAGAGGCGTATAGACATAGGGGATCCGCCCGCCGAGGGCGGCGTTCAGGCGCTGGCGCACCGAACTCACATGCATCCCGACGACCGCGTCGACGCCCCCGTCCTCGATCAGGTCGTTGAGCTGTTCGACCGCCCTCTCGGCGACGGAATCATCGGCATCGAGAAAGACGAGCTCGACTTCACGGTCGCCGATGCCCCGATGGTGATTGATCTCGTGCAGTGCGAGCTGGGCGCAGGAAATGCACGAGGGACCCCAGATGCCCGCCGAGCCGCTCATCGGGATGAGCACCGCGATGCGCGTCCGCGGGCTGCCGCCGCGCAGCAGCCGTCCGCGCAGGCCGAAACCGATGGCGGGTCCGGGACCGCCTCCGTTCGCGCCATGGCGCAGCGCCGATCGCTCGATCATCCGGGTTCAAGCCCCTATGTGTTCCCGCTGTGTTGTTTTTCTTTTCCGAATTAAGTATCTGAAGCTTCAAACGAAGGCAATCGGCCCGGCTGCGATTCGTATGCCGGCGACCGACGCCGACCTCCGGGAGAGGAACGTGTCCGAACGATCGCTGAGCGACTATCTGGCCTACCTGGTAGCCCAGACGCACCGCAAGCTGCATGGCGACCTGGAGCGCGAGCTGCAGGCCGAAGGCGTGAGCGTGGAACAGTGGCGGATGCTCGAAGTGCTGAGCGACCGGCGCGGCCTGTCGATGGGGGAGATCGCCGAACTCGTCCTGATGAACCATCCGGCGCTGACCAAGATGACCGACCGCATGGTGGCGCGCGGCCTCGTGCACCGCCTGCCCGATCCGCAGGACCAGAGACGCGTGCTGGTGACCATCACGGAGCTTGGCTTCGAGCTCTTCGAGCGCGTGCGCGGCCATGTCGAGGAACAGAATTCGGCTCTCGAGGAACATCTGGGCCACAAGGGCTCCGCGGCCCTGCGCAAGCTCCTCGGCAGTGTGATCGACCTGGGCGAGGCGGGCCGGTAGACGACCGCGCGGCGGCGGCCGCCGCCCTCGCCGGAAGCGCTTTCCCCTCCCCCCTCGAAGCCCTTCCGCCGTCGCGCGCCTGCACGCTGGCAGTGCCCGCCCGACCGGGCGCTCGCCGTCCTAGAGCGGCTTGCGGATGAGCTTGGCGACCACGCCGACGATGCCTTCCCGGAACAGCAGCACCGCCACGACGAAGATGACGCCCTGGACGATCGTGACCCAGTCGCCGAAGGTGGCGAGGTAGTTCTGGAGCGAGACGATCACCGTGGCCCCGACGATCGGTCCGAAGACCGTGCCCATGCCGCCGAGCAGCGTCATCAGGACCACCTCTCCCGACATCGTCCAGTAGACGTCGGTCAGCGATGCGAGCTGGAAGACGATCGCCTTCGTCGCGCCCGCGAGCCCCGACAGGGCGGCCGAGAGCGTGAAGACCGCGAGCTTGTAGCGATTGACCCGGTAGCCCAGCGACGTCATCCGCGCCTCGTTGTCGCGGATTCCCTTGAGCACCTGGCCGAAGGGCGAATGGATGACGCGGTAGATGGCGAGCAGCCCGAGGAACACGACGGCGAGCACGAGAAAGTAGAGGTTGCGGTCGGGGCGCATGTCGATGAGGCCGAACAGCAAGCCGCGCGGCACCGACTGGATGCCGTCCTCGCCGCCCGTGAAGGGGGCCTGCACGGAGAAGAAGAACACCATCTGCGCGAAGGCGAGCGTGACCATGGCGAAATAGATGCCCTGGCGGCGGATGGCGAGCGACCCGATCGCTGCCCCGAGCAGCGCCGCGGCCAGGGCCCCGGTGAGAATCGCGAGTTCGGGCGTGAAGCCCCAGACCTTGGCGGCATGGGCCGAGACATAGGCCGCGCCGCCGAAATAGGCTGCGTGCCCGAAGGAGAGCAGTCCGCCGAAGCCGAGCAGAAGGTTGAAGGCGCAGGCGAAGAGCGCGAAGCAGAGCACCTTCATGACGAAGACGGGATAGAGCACGAAAGGCGCCACCAGCCCCGCCGCCAGCAGCGCGGCGAAGAGCGCCTTGTGCAGCCCCGACATGCCCATCTCGTGGCCGGCATTGGCCGACGGCAGGTTGATCGTTTCGGAAGCGGCGGACATCAGGCGGTCCTCCCGAACAGTCCGGCGGGTTTCACCAGGAGCACGATGGCCATGATCACGAAGATGACCACGGCCGAACCCTCCGGATAGAAGACGCGCGTGAGGCCCTCGATGAGGCCGAGGCCGAACCCTGTGACGATCGAGCCGAGGATCGACCCCATGCCGCCGATCACCACCACGGCGAAGACGACGATGATGAGGTCGGAGCCCATGTTCGGGTTGACGTTGTAGATCGGCGCGGCGAGCACGCCCGCAAAGGCGGCGAGCCCGACGCCGAACCCGTAGGTCAGCGTGATCAGCCGAGGGACGTTGATGCCGAAGGCGCCGACCATGGTCGGGTTCTCGGTCGCGGCGCGCAGGTAGGCGCCGAGCCGCGTCCTCTCGATGACGAACCAGGTGGCGAAGCAGACGACGAGAGAGGCCACGATGACCCAGCCGCGGTAGTTGGGCAGGAACATGAAGCCGAGGTTCTGGCCGCCCGAAAGCTGCGACGGCATCCCGTAGGGGAGCCCGGATATGCCGTAGAAGTTGCGGAACACGCCTGTGGCGATGAGCGCCAGTCCGAAGGTGAGCAGGAGGCCGTAGAGGTGATCGAGATGGTAGAGCCGCGAGATCAGCAACCGCTCCAGCAGGATGCCGATCGCGCCGACGAGGATCGGTGCGGCGACGAGCGCCCCCCAGTAGGGCACGCCGAGATAGTTGAGCAGCATCCACGCCACGAAGGCGCCCATCATGTACTGCGCGCCATGCGTGAAGTTGATGATGTTGAGGAGGCCGAAGATGATCGCCAGGCCCAGTGACAGGATGGCGTAGAACGACCCGTTGATGAGGCCGAGCAGCAATTGCCCGAACAGGGCCTGCGGCGGAATTCCCAGCAGTTCGAACATCGTCACTCCCGCAATGGGTCGGGGCGGCGGCG